>Ga0326760_1000500_pt1 | contig 20612 bp, 32 predicted proteins | sample GCREP_S_FD_207668 | JGI IMG/M metagenome (GOLD analysis project Ga0326760, IMG submission 207668) | Hot spring sediment microbial communities from Geyser Creek Basin, Yellowstone National Park, WY, United States - GCR.EP_S | ecosystem: Environmental > Aquatic > Thermal springs > Near-boiling... | reverse complement strand
CACCAAGGAGCTGAAGGGGACCGAGTCTGTACTCGTCGTGCAACCGTTCACGCTGAAGCCAGCGGCAGTCGGTGCGGACTTCACAACCGCGTGTAAAGGAGTAGTGGGAAGCCCAAGTCTGACTAGAGAAAACGAGACTGCCAATCCATCCATAACGGTCTCCCTGCCGGAGAAGACGATACTCGTCGGACCCGTGCTCGACCTGAAGGTGAACACCGCAGAGTCCGAACTGAGCGTTCTCTCAATCTCGGTGATATCTGGGGGAACGCTCACAAAGGTACAGGAGAACTACTGGACAATCTCGCTTGGACCCGAGATAAGGGAGAACGTGACGGTCACGCTGAGCATCACGGTGAACTCTTACGGCAAGGACGTTGGCAACGACTTGGTGTTCGACATCACCCTTAGGGACACCCCCGCTCTGCCAGAGAGGGACAACAACCTCGTGCCCGACGTGACCAAGACCGTCGAGCTGGTAAGAGTGGTGGCATAGGCGGGCTGACCTAACTTTTGCTTTTTTTCTTTTTTCTTTCTTTTTAACTCCCAGCCCTAGATGTAGATGGCTCGTTTGACCCCCGAGCAACAGGAGTACATCGGCTACACCATCTTCGCGTTCGTCTATGCCCTGTTCCTCATAGGCTCGGCGTTCATGGGCGTGCAGACTTGGACGGCGGTCAGCCTCTACGCCATCCTGTTCATCTTCAGCTCGGTGGTCGTCATCCTGATGGTGGACAAGTTCGAGATTCCCTGCTTCAGGGTAGATTTGGAGGTTATCGTCGGGACGGCGGTCGGCGTTGCGATAGTCATCGGGATACTCGCCGTCCCTATGCTCTCGACCAAGCTACAGGTGGAGATGGGTGCGAGACCGCTCTCCGCCGCACCAGTCTTCGAGGTCGTCGCCCTGCAGTTCCTCGCCGTAGCCCTGACGGAGTCGATGCTGAAGTACGTCTGGGTTCAGGGTCTTAGGCTCTTGGAGCTCCCGATGCTTGTCTGCGTGCTGGTGCCAGCCTTCTTCTTCGCCACGCTCCACGTCTTCCGCTACGGCTTCCTCACCTTCCCGTTCTTCTACACCTTCGTGATGGGAGCCCTGCTCATCTCCACGGGCTACCTGCCCAGGATGCTCGGGTCGGAGGTGGAGTTCAGTATCTACCCGCTGGTCGTCGCCCACGGCTTCCACAACATAGCAGTGGGAGCGATGGCGTCGGCTTTGACGATTAGAATTCGGTAGTGGAACTGCTTCCGTAACACGAGGCTATTTTAGTCGTTCGGAAGAGGGTTTGAATGGAGTTGAGGAGAATATTGGCGGTCGCCTTAGGTCTTGCACTAATCGTCCTCTCAGTTGCACCCTACATTAAGGCTCGGGAGCTGACGATGGAGACCCCCTCGGGCTGGGAGGTTCTCGGTTCGAAGAGGCTCAAAGTCCCCCTGAAGGAACTTCAGGAAATCTACGCCCCCGACGGAACGCCCACGGGCAGGTACGGCAGACCCATCGACCACGGCTGGTTCGGCGAGGGGAAGCTCATCGAGATTGGTGGGACCTACATCTGGGTCTTGGACACCTACCAGGACGCTAGAGGCTGTCATGTCAGGGTTAGGGTCGAGAACCTCGAGGGGGAGCTCACGACGGCTGGCGGGCAGTCGCAGGGGGTGCAGTGGGGCAACCTCCGTCTCTACATCACTTGGGCGAAATTCCCGCCTGAGGAGGGCGACTGGAGGACGGCGAAGGGGGAGTACTTCTACGGCTTCGAGGAGTTCGAGCTGACGCTGTACCGCATCCCCACGGCACCAGCGATACCGCTGTCAGCGGCTGGGGTGGTGCTGGGCGTGGGGCTGGTGCTGTTCGGTGTTGCGGTCATCAGGGAGGGGGAGAGGAGGGGGATACTGCCGATACTGATTGGGTCGGCTTTCCTGTGTGCCCTGATAATTACATATCCGGGCGGACCGCCACCTACTGAAAATATTCGTTGGGCAAGGATAAGTTGGGTGGGTGCTTATGGGGTTTCGGCAAGTAGGGACTTTTCAAAGTTCGCGGTTCATCATACTAAGGACCAGTACGGTAACATAGCACTCAGCATCTACGACAAATGGGGAAAGTTAATAGGGTATGGTGGTATACTTTGTTTCAGTCAGCTTGCGATACCCTATATTCGGATGACTCCAGACGGCTCAAAAGTACTATCACTGATGTTTTATGAACTATGGACAGATGGAGGAGTCGTGCCTTGGCATGTTCTTCGTGTTTTCTCAAGTACTGGAGCACTCCTCTGGAAAGATAACGATGTAGCCTATTATCTTCCTTCTGCCAGCAGTGATGGAAGCAAGATAATCTATGTAGGTAGGGATGGTCGTCCCAAGGTTGTCAACGGAGCAAACGGTCAGGTACTTTACACCTTTTCTGAGAATCTAGGAGGGATTCAGAGTGAAAGTCAATCTATCGTATCAATCAGCGACGATGGAAGTAGGGTTGCATTCGGAGAAAAAACAAGAACTTATATCTATGTTTACTCCACGTCGAATTGGTCGCTGGTTCGAAAGTTCACCGCCCCCTCAGGTTTCTGGATATTCAACCCCGTTCTTTCAGGGAACGGAGCATACATTATCATGCAACAGATGAGTACCGATTCCAGAACACAGCGCCTGAAAGTTTACTCCGTCGATACTGGGTCTGAAATCTGCTCAACTCCTGACGTCCCTAAAGTCGGTTATTCTCTTCAGCCATTTTCTGCGGATAGCTCAAAGGTAGCTATAGGGTTTACAGACTTCTCAAAGATAACAGTACGAATAGTCAGCTTACCTGCTGGAACTTACGAGGAATATAGTTTGCCTTACAAAGAGTTCAATTGGTATGCTTTGGCTCCTTCGGGGAACAAAGTGGTCTTCAGATATGGTGATGGCTACGTATCCGTCGGCACAGGAACTTGGACAGGAACACTTACTCCGTATGGAACAACTAGTTCTTTCATACAATGTAGCGATGAGGAATTCATCCCAACCTGTTACGGTCTAGATATAGGAACGGTTTTCGTCGCCGGTTTTAAATATAAACTCGAAATATCCACAACTAAAGGTAGCTTTAGCGTCGATGACGGAGCACCGACAACAAGCTACTCCGCTCTTCACGACCCAGACGACCCCTCAGGTGCTCTTTCTCAGTGGGGAGGCAGGCACAAGGTGAAGGTGTTTCCGCCAGAGGGGTATGTCTTGGCGAGGGTCGTTGGAAACCTCACCGAAGCAGATGTCTTCAGACCAGACGAAAATAGCGTCTATATCTATATGGACAACAACAAGAGTATCACCGACTTTGAATTTTTGGGAAGATGTGGTACTCCTGTCTGTTCCCCACTCAATCCCAAGCCCACGGAAAGCGTTTCCGTGAGCTGGTCTAAACCTGACGGTCCTACCCCGAATTATTACGAGCTACAGATTGATAATGTCAAGGAGTTCACGCACCCGACGACCTATACGCAAATAGTAAGCACGAGCTACAGTCTCTCTCCGCCAGGCAGGGGATGGGAACTGGGCATATACTATGTCAGGGTCAGGGCGGCAGTGGTCGTCAATTCTTCTGTGGTTTACAGCTACTGGTCAGACCCGGCATATTTTGAGGTAAACGTACCCCTGCCCCCAGAGTATGTGGCGGTAAATCCGAGATATCCGTATCCCTACCAGAAGGTATCGCTCTCTTGGAGTAAGGTATCGGGGGTTACGACATATCGCGTGTCTTGGGACGGGAACACGATAGATGTGACAGGGACGAGTTGCGAGCTTTCTCCCCCGACCGAAGGGTGGGTAGCCTACAAGACCTACACCGTCGATGTTTACTCGTACTATCAGGGCAACCTCAGCGAGACCCCAGCCGAGAACGACTTCACGGTCACCCCCTTCCCCGCACCGTCCTGGGTGAGGGTGGAGAACAAGTACCCGATGCCAGAGGACAACGTCAGGGTCACTTGGGAAGGGGTTGAGATAGCTAAGTACTACGATGTGGCTCTAGACGAGAACACGAACATCATTGCCACGCACCTGACTGAGAACATTATTGTAATCGCTCCTCCCTCGGGCAGGTGGTCGGCGGGGACACACAGGGTCTTCGTGAGGGCGGTGGACCCGGAGCTGGGGGCTAGTGCTTGGGTCTACGACATCTTCTCGGTTCAGCCAGTGATAGGACCAGCACCGCCGCCACCCACTCCCCCTGCCCCTGGCAAGCTCCAGTTGGCGGCTATGGTTCCGATGCTCCCGCACCCGCTGGTCTCGGCGTTCAACTCCCTAGGGCAGGTCGCTGGGGTCTACACCCTCTCCCTGCTGATGGTTCTGGGAGGGCTTGGGCTGATAACGATGGGTCTAAGGAAGGTGCCGTAGTGGTCGCGAAGAGCACTATCGCAGTGGTTCTTCTCATCCTCGCGGCTGTCTGGTTCATCCTGAAGACGGTTCCGCCAATCGTGGTTTACGAGCCAGCGAGAGACATCGTTGTCCCGACTCTACGCAACCCTACCTCTTGGGAGTTACGCTGGTTCCTGCTCACCGACCAGACGGACAGGATTGGGCAGACGCTCGGCTGGAGGTGTATAGACTTCGCCATAGCCCTGAGGGAGGCGGCGGCGAAGCAGGGGTTCGACCTCGACGTGGTGATGCTGGACTTCGACAATCAGGGGCACGCCCTCAACGGTTGCTGGTTAGCGGACACGGGGCAGTACGTGTGGATTGAAAGCCAGACAGATGAGATAATGGAGCCAGTTCCTATTGGAGGCTCATACCGACTCGGGCGAACTGTTATTGGTCCAATAACCGCCATCCGAATTCTGGACTGATGAGGGTTTCCTGTGAATATTGTGGCAAAGAAATAGACAGATTCCCTTCACAACTCAAGTTGACTAAGCACCACTTCTGCTCAGAATTTGTAGGAATAGATGGTACTGGCGGTTTTCTTGCCACTCAGAAAAGCCGTAAGCAGAACGGCTGGGAAGGTCTTCTTAAGGGAGGTCACATTACACCGCCCTGATTGGCACGAACCAAGTCGGACCTGCTGTCCTCTCCCAGACGAAGCCGAACAGGGCACCGAAGCCGATGAGCAGGAGGAACAGCCCCACGGCGATTGCTGGGCTTATCAGGGAAACTATCAGGGCTACGGGCAAGCCGAAGATGGCACCGAACACAATAGCCCTGAACATGTCCCTGCCGACGAAGGAGAGGAAGGAGCCCACCACCCCGTAGAAAACGCCGAAGAGTGCGCCCAGCACGGGGAAGCCGATGAAGAGCAGGATGCCGGTCAGCAGTTGCCCCAGAACCGCACACACCGCCACCGACCCCACGCCGAAGAGCAGACCGCACGCGAGACCTACCCCGAAGCCCTTTCTGGACTCCGGGCTGAGCATCATCAGCGCCTGTGCCCAGCTCGTTCCCATGCTAACCATGCTCTCGAAAATTCCGCCGAAGACGAGAACGCCGAGGAAGACCGTCTTGTTGCCTAGGGTGGGAGGGGAGACCGAGCCGTAGAACGGGAAGGCACAGAGGGAGCAAAGGGCTAGGGAAACAGCCGCCGTCCCCGAGAGCGAGCCAGCGACAGCGACCAGACCCGAGAGCAGGAACCCTAGCTTGAAGTACTTGGCATCGACAAATTCCCTGCCAGACTGAATCTGTGGGGGCATTGTTAGGGCGAGGGCGACGAGGAAGATGCCCACCGACAGTAGCCCTAATCTCATCCATAAGTTCGAGGCTGACTTAAAAAGGGTGAGGTTTTTGGAGGCAATTCCAAAAGCGACACGCATTTTTTCACCGCGCCAGCCTTATGGATGGGCGCTAGGGAGCTTCTCCATCTGGCGGTCGCCTACCTCTGCCTCTCCTTCGCCTTTGCGGCGGCGGTCTCTGGCAGGGTGTGGCTCCTGCGACCCTTCAGCCTGCCCGCAATCACGGCACTCTGGGAGCCGTTCAGGCTCGCCCTCCTCGCCCTAGGTCCGAGCTTCATCCTCCACGAGCTGGCTCACAGGACGGTGGCGAGGGCGAACGGGGTCGAGGCGGAGTTCAGGCTGAGCTGGTTCGGGACGGCAATCTGCGTCATCCTCGCGACCTTTACTGGCATCCTCTTCGGTGCGGTCGGGGGAGTGGTGGTGGAGACGGTTGCGGATGAGGTACTCACGGGAAAAATCGCCGCCGCCGGACCCCTGACGAACCTCCTGCTCATACCCGTCTTCTGGCTCGTCGGCGGAACGGTCGGTAGGATGGGAGTTTTCATAAACGCCGCACTGGCTTTCTTCAACACATTACCCTTCGACCCACTCGACGGAGCAAAAGTAGCTAGGGCGTCAAAAATTGGTTGGTTAATACTTTTTGTTGCTTCAGTTGTAGCCTACACACACGTGCTAACGCTGGTCAAGTAATTAGTTTCAGGAGCAATCTTTTTTGATGAGTCGGAAAACGTTCGCCCCCCTGCTGATTCTTCTCCTAGTCCCCGCGACATTTGCCGACCGAGTCTCCTGCGACGCGGTCTGGCAGACGCACTACTTCACCATCCTCGAGGACGCGACGATAAGCTCCAAAACGCCGAGCGTCAACTTCGAGAACAACCCGACCCTGAAGCAGAGGGTCTGGACTACGAGGAGGGAGAACTGGATGGAGAGGTTCCTGATAAAGCCCTACCTGCCCGACGGCGAAATCTCCCGCGTGGTGCTGAGGCTGTACGTCACCGACAACGTCTCGTGCAACTGGGTCTTGGTTCACAGGATTCTCCAGGACTGGAGCGCCGCGACAGTCACCTGGAACAACTGCCCTGCGTGGGAGAACACGCCCCTGACCAGCTTCTATCCCCCCGGGCTGGGCTACTGGGCTGAGGTCGACATCACGGGGGTGGACAGCAGGGGGGTGCTGATGAGGCTCGCCAACGAGGGGGAGAGCGTCAAGGAGTACGTCTACTTCGCCTCGAAAGAGAACGAGGAGTACGCACCCTACACGGTGGTGACTTGGCGACCGTGGAGGCTCAACCTGTCCCTGAGCACCTCCGACCTAATCGCCAAGCCGCAAATCGTGGTGGGGGTGGACAACGAAATAAGGGTGGTCAGAACCTTCACGGTGGCGAACGGTACCTCCTGGGATGCTGACAACGTGGTCATCCAGCACGAGTTCCCCGAGAATACGGTTTGGTTCGAGAAGAACAGCACTTGGGTGGGGAGACTGCCGAGCGGTGGTCAGTACACGGGGCAGGTCTCCTACGTCCAGCCGCTCCCGATGCCAGAGTGCGTGGAGAACAGGGAGAACTACCACAAGTTCAGGTTCTTCCTGCCGAGAGCCATAACGCCAGCCGACACCAAACTCTCCATCAGGGTGGTGATACCGCAGGTCGTGGTCGTGAGCAAAGTCCTCGTGAATGGCGTTGAGGTTCCCTTCACGGTCTCGCAGGGCTCGACGGTCGTGGTGGCGGACGCGAGTTCGCTCTCGCTACCCGCGGAGGAGGGCTTCGTCGAGGTTTACTGGAGCATTCCAGCGGCGGGTGTCCCAGCACCGACGTATGTCGCACCCGCTCCCAAGCCGCCCACCCCGCCTCCCTCGCCTCCCGCCCCACCCCCACCCTCGCTCTTCGTCCTCCTCCTGACTCTGTTCCCGCTCTTCCTCTCGCTCTCAGCCCTGTCCCTGGCGGGAATGGGTGTGGAACTCAGGGGCAGGTATCCGCTCTTGGGAATCTTGGTCTCATCCGTCTCCCTGCTGGCTGTCGCGGCGAGGTGGGGTATGGGCATCCCCCTGCTGGCTTTCGGCGGTCTGTTCTTCCTCGACGACCTCCTCATCCACGCGGGGGTGCTGAGGGGGCTGGGGTTCGAGCTGAAGGTCGGGGGAGTGCACGTGCACCACGCCTACATCGGTCTGTCGCTCCTGACCTCGGCTCTCCTGACCCTCCTCGAGGCACCGCTCCCCGTGACGGTAGTCGCACCACTCGTCGTACTCGTCGCCTCGGTGCTCGTTGCGAAGAAAACCGATGGTTAAAGGCAGAGAGTATTCTTTTCTAATCCTGGTTGAGAATGAGAGGTTCAATGTCGGCAATCAGCAGTTTTTGAGGACATCTGTGATATGGACGTACCCATCTCTGAGAGTCATGTACAGTATATAAAGGTCTTCGAGACAAGTGAGAATGGACCTGCTGGCACTCATTTCAGGAATGTTCATCCCGTTCGGATTAGGTGTAGGATTTGGCTACCTAATCAAGACCGCCGCGAAGGTTTTCGCCATCCTCGCAGGGCTGTTCTTCGCGGGTCTGGCGGTCGGCTCGGTCAAGTCCTCTCCGTCGGAGGTCTTAGGTAGCATCTTCAACGCGGTCAAGTCCTTCTGGGAGGCGATTTCGCCCTCGCTCTCCTTCCTCCCCGTCTCGTCAGCCTTCTTCGCGGGAGGGGTGTTGTTGGGCTTGATGTTGCCAACGAAAGGATAATTTTGGACAAGGATAACTCTATTGGGGCGGGAGGCTAACCGTCGCCACTGCGAGTTCCTCACCTGACCCCCTCTTAAACTCCCGCCCCATTTTTTGATGGGGCAGGTGGTCAGAGTGTACGGGTACAGGGGTTGCAAGTTCTGCGAGACGCTCCTCAGGGAGCTGGAGGAGAGGAAAGTCTCATACGAGTATATCGACATCTTCAAACACGGACAGCCCCTGTGGGCGGGCGTTTTCCCAGCGGTCGAGGTGTGCTCCTACAGGGAGCAGGGCTACGACGAGACTCTCGCGAACAGGCTCGCGAAACTCTCGCGAATGACCTGCGAGGAGATTGACACGCTCACTCGCAAACGAGCTCTCCCCTGACGAGTCGGCAACCCCTCTTCTTCGGCGGCATCAACCATTTAAAAGGGCGGCTCTAATAGATTGTGGAAGCACTTCCACCCAGACTGGTGTCGGCGTTCCTCATCCTCTCCCTGCTACCCGTAGCACTCTGCGTGCGGGTCGAGCCTTCGTCTCTCAGCTACGAGCTCAACCCGAACGAGAACGTCACAGGTTCCGTAACGCTCTACGCGGAGAACACCGCACTCTCCGATGTCGGGGTGTTCATAGTCGGGGACAGCTACGACTCCGACGCGGCACTGAAGCAGATGGTCAGCGTCTACCCGACGTACGTGGACAACATACCCGAGAACGGCAGTAGGAGGTTCGACTTGAGGATTTCCGCGGTCTGCCCGCCCGGTACCTACACGGGGCTGATACGCTTCTCCTCGGCTAGGATTTCAGTGCCGATTTCCGTCAAGGTCAAGGGTGCAGTGGTCTCCGCGCTCGGTCTGGTTCCCGACAAGGGGACGTTCAAGATAACGATGCCCGCGAACAAGACCTTGGAGAAGGCGTTCAACGTCTACAACCTCTCTGGCGAGCGTCTAGTTGCCTTCTCAGCGGACACCTTCGAGACCGAGGTCTACGACTCGGCGGACTGGATTCAGGTCGAGTACGAGGCACCGTATGTGTTCGAGCCGAACAGGTACGTCACGGTCAAGGTCACGATTAACACCACAGGGGTTCCCGCTGGGAGGCACCAGAGGACGGTCGTGCTGAATGCAATGACGGAGAACGGGAAGAAGCTCGAGGCGGCGGTGCTCTTCGACATCACGATTTCGGGCGTGGCGAGCGTGCCCGAGAACCAGAGGCTGGCGATTGATGTCCCTCCCGACATACCGGAGAGTAGCACGCTCTCGATAAGGGTGACGAGGGGAGGCTCGCCGGCGGCAGGAGTGGAAATCTACATCGACAACCAGATGGCTGGCTCGACGAACGAGGCTGGAATCCTCTCGGTGACGGCTCCCCCGCCGGGGATTCACACCGTGAAGGCGAAGTCGGGCTCGGTGGAGGAGTCGAAGACCTTCAAAGTCCTGCGGAGGGTCTTCGTCACGATTAATGTCGCGGGTGTGGTTCAGATGGGCTCGCAACTGAGGGGTTCTGTGGTAGCCGAGGGTCAACCGCTCGCCGGTGCGGTGGTGCAGATGGGCGGGAAGACGGCGATGACCGACCAGGAGGGTAACTTCGTCCTAGACACGAGCGGTCTGGGAGAGGGTAGCTACACGCTGACCGTCTCGAAGAAGGGGGACTTGGAACAGTACTACGGCTCGGCTAAGGTGGTGCTCCAGCCAGGCTTCCCGTGGCTGTATCTGGCAATTATGGCGGCATCTGTCTTGGTGATAATCGTCGCCCTCAAGAAGAGGAAGGAGATTTCCGGCTTCTTCTCGAGGCTCTCCTTCGGACCTCCCGTCCCCAAGTAGAAAGGCTTTTAAGTGGAACTGCTACCATTTAGATGGCGGTCTTAGGTAAGCCCAAGACAGTGGAGACGATAGTGAAGCTGGAGAACATAGACCCCGTGACCTGTAAGGAGTTCTTCAAGGGTGAGGTGGACGAGCAGGGCTCCTGCCTCATCAGGGTGAGGCTCGACAAGGACAAGGCGGAGCTGCAGGAGATAAAGTACGTGCCTCCCATCGGGGCGTTCAAGGTACCGCTGCCGACGAAAGAGGGGAAGACATAATGAGGGAGAGGGTCCTGAAGCTACCCATCGACTCGGTGACCTGTCGCAAGTTGCTCGGCGACATCGATGAGGACGGGAGGTGCGTAATCAGGCTGAGGGAGGAGGAGGACGGCTCGCTGAGGCTGATGAAGACGGTCAGAACGGCGGCTGAGCCGACGGAGTAGCTAGTACGGCCTGATTTTGTACCACTCCTCGGGCTCGACGGCAGTGATTGCACCCCACCTGCTCTCGCAGACCACCTCCTCGTCGGAGCGGCACGTGAGGAAAGTCCTCTGGATGGTATAGCTCGCCCCCTCTCTTGTCCGCATGACTGACTTGTACAGCGTCGACCTGAATGTCCAGCTCACGCTATCTCCCTCGACGTTCGACGAAACGTAGACCGGTGCACTCAGGCGGATTCTGAGGGGGGCGGAGCCCAGCTCGTACTCCCTCGGCTTCTCCCCCACCCTGGTCGCGATGAGCCTTCTCGTCGGCTTGGTCACGTAGGTGAGCTCGTCGATGACATCCTCCTCAATCCTTGGCCCCGTGCCTGAGGAAGCCGACAATCCTAACCTCCCTAGTCAGCTTTCTCTTCCCCTCCTCCTCCACCGTCCTGAAACCCCACTGCAGTTTCAAATCGAAGTAGGTGCTGGGCGTGGCTTTGAGCGAAACCCTCCACTCGTCGGGACCGAAGTAGGCTTCCCCCGTCACTAGAGCCCTGTGGTGGGACACGAGCCTCAGGGGGTAGGGCAGAGAGAATAGGATGTCGCGGTGGCTCTTGAAGCTCACCCTCTGCGTCCGCTGGCTCAGGCTCCCCGAGACCTCCAGCTCCTCCGTCTTGTGATGGGTGCCGACCTCCTCGAACAGCCTCCTCGGGTAGTAGCCTGGCGGGAGGTCTATGACTATCTCTTGCATATGAGGGTGAAGGTCGGGGTGAGGTGGCAGGTGTACTCCTTGAGCGTCAGGTCGATGTCCATCTTCACCACGCCGTGCTCGAGCATCCTCCTGTAGGAGCTCCCCCGGCTGTGAGGAATCTCGGCGTCGCGGAGGGGGAAGAAGTGTTTGACCTTCGCGCTATCCTCGACGACGCCGACGTAGGGGAGACCCCTGACCTCCGCTTCCCTGACGGCGGTCTCCAGTGCCTTGCGTTCCTCGGGGTCGTGCTTCTCCGACAGCTCCTGCCTCGCCATGTCCAGATTTTTGACGGAGAGCCTGATGGAGTTCTTGAGTTCGGCTGACTTGTCAGGCTCTGGGAGGACGACCTTGGCTCTCATATCTCCTTAAACCTCCATCCGCTCGGAACCTCGGGCGGCACCTCCTTTCCGCAGATGACGAGGAGCTTCTCCCCCTCGCCCACCCTCCTGACCACCACGGCGCCCCTGCACCTCCAGGCGGGGTACGCGATTTTCCACCTCTTGACGACGGATGGTCTCGACACCTCGACGCTGACCCTGTAGTTCGGGTGGATTCTGACGTCGGCGAGGAGCTCCCCCCCGATTTTCACGTCGAGGTTCTCGTGCTGAACGGGCTCGTATCCGTGTGCCTCAAACACGCCTCTGGCGAGGTCGAGCTCGAAGGAGCTCGCCCTGAAATCAGGTATCCAGCTGATTAGCTTCGCCATCAGAGACTGGAAATCGGTGCTTATAACTGCTCCTCTTTCGTATTTGGAAGCAGTTCCACCCGATTTTCGGGAATGGAAGCAGTTCCAAGACAGAAAGACTTAAAAGCAGGCGTATTTTCCTTTTTGATGGCGAAGCTAGGTCAAACCTACGGGCGCGTGAAGCAAAACGCCTTCGCCAACAGGATTTACTTCAAGCCAGCGCTGCGCCACGCAGTCATAAGGCACCCCGGAGTGATTCGACGTTCAGAGAAGGTTCTGGCGATTAACGCGAAGCTTGAGGGGGTGAAGGGAACCCCGGACGCCCCCGCGACAAAGTGCAAGGGCAAGCCGTGGGACGCCTTCGTCGACTGTCTCCGAACCGAGATGAAGAGGCTAGTCGGCAAGGTAGCCTAGACAACAGAAATTCGCTGACCGAGAGGGGCGAAGGCTAACTATTTAGATTTTTTTTGCGACAAAAATGTGGAAGCAGTTCCATCCCGACCGAAGGAGAAATACCACTTAGTTCTAGTTCCCACTTGGAGCTGTAACCTCCGCTGTAAAGGGTGCGCCTACGCGGGGATGGGATACAAAGGACCCGTACTGACACCGCAGGACTTAAAGAAAATCGCCGAGTACCCCTTCCACAAGGTGAACATAATGGGTGGGGAACCGCTCGTCTACCCCCACCTGCGGGAGGCGTTCGACACCTTCTCGGACAGGAAGATAACGCTCCAGACCAACGCGACGCTCTTTGTCGGAGCGAGGGGAAAGGAGTTCCTGAAGCTCGCCAAGCGTGCCAGGCTGGTTATTTGCTCGATTGAGGGTGACGCCAAGACCACGGACTTCATCCGTGGTGAGGGGGTCTGGAGGAAGGTGATAACAGCCGTCAAGATGCTGAGGGAGGAAGGGGTGGATGTCTTCCTGCGGGCGACCTATCGGGGAATCAGTCAGGTGAAGTACCTCATACGTCTACACGCTAGGATGAAGGTTCCCGTCTACCTCTACCCCGAGATTGGCGGGTACGTGCCGACGAGGGAGGAGCAGCTAGAGCTCTTCAACCTGCTCTCCCAGCAGGAGGAGGTCTGGCTCGACCTGCCGAACTACTGGTCGATGACGGGGAAGCCCAGCTTCTGCTCCGCGGGGAAGTCTAGGTTCGCAATCTTCCCTGACGGGACGGTCGCCCCCTGCCAGTGGATGCCGGAGTACCGCGTCGGAAGGGTCGGGGACGACTGGGACTTCATTCGCGAGGGGCTGCAGACCTTCGACAGGACGGCGAAGGTGATTCCGAGGTCTTGTGCTGGGTGCAGGTACGCCCAGACATGCAGGGGAGGGTGCTTGGTCGCCTCTTGGTTCGCAACCTGCCCCTTCTCGCCCGACTCCTACGGCTGGTGGATGAGGGAGGCGAACCTGCAGTTCAAGTGGAACATTAGAGAGGCGAAGATGAGGCTCTCTGGGGTCGTGCTGTGTTAAATTAGAAGCCTGTCCAGAGGCTTAAGGAACCTGTAGGTGTTTCCTACCTTCTCGAGGTAGCCGTGCTTCACCAAGAGCTTGAGGTACTTCTCGAGGTACCTCGTGTCCGTCAGCCACCCGAGCTGGGAGACGATGTAGTCGACTATCTGGGCGTGCGTGGCGGAGCCCATCGAGCGGACGAACTCGCAGACCTCCCAGGCAATCGGGTCGACGTTCTCCTTGACCTCGATGAGCGGGGGGCGGACGTGGGGACCTGCGTACTCTCCCCTCGGCGTTATCGGCAAGGTGTAGTAGGTCTTGCCCCGCTCCTTGAGGATGGTGAGGTAGCCCACCCTGCCCGACATCCACTTCACTAGGGATTTGACCATCCTGCGCGAGGCACCGCTCCTGCTGACCAACCTCTTCGAGACAAGCGCCTCGTAGATGTCCTGCCACCTTGAGACCCTCTGCGTCGAGACTATGCGCAGGATTTCCTGAACGAACGGGGAGACGCCAGCTCCGTAGGTGCGCTCGGGTATCTCCTTCGGGATGAGCATTCCGGCTGTTTTCTCCTCGCGGTAGTACTCGGGGGGAGGTTTGGGTTCCAAGATGGAGAGCATCGAGGGAGTGGCTGGGTGGACTGCGACCAGCCTGCCGTGCTCGTACTCGCAAATCTCGGCGTTCTCGAGGGTGGGGTTAGCCACCGCCTCTCGGATGTCGTAGCCGGGTTTGGCTCTGAGGACAAACTCGCGTGGCATCAGGACACCCCCACCCTTCCCGCCAGCGTCCTGTGTCTGAGCATCTCCAGCATTATCGAGTGGCAGGGAGGATAGACCTTGTCCAGTTTTTTGAGGGCTTCCTTGACTTCCTTCAGTGTTTCTTCGAGAACGGGTCTTAGCGTTTCTGGCTTCTCCACTGAAACTCTCTGTTGCGTGGAGGTTCTCCTCGGGATAATCCAAGTCTCCTCGCCGACGTGAATTACTGGATAATGTTCCTCCCCTCCGAAGAGGACACGCATGAGGAAGTGATACTTATCGACGAGGTCGTTCTTGGGGGCGGTGTCGAGGTAAATCTCGGTAAGGTGGGCACCTTCGTCCATACAGAGACGACGCAGGAGCGGTCTGAGCTGGAAGCAGATAGGGCACCAGACGCTGTAGTAGGCAACGACGGGTTTCACCATCAGAAAGTCTAACCCGATGAATATAAAAGGTGGCAGTGCTTCCACTAAGATGGTGGAGATACTCGGCATAGCCCGGGTGGATAAGAACAGGGTCTGGCTCCCTCTCGCGGTGAGGTCGGCACTGAAATGCGGGAACAGGGTGCCAGTGTCGGTGAAGTCAAACAGAATTGTCTTGGGCGTGGGTAGGGAAAGGGAGATTGACGAGCAGGGGAGGTTACACCTGAATGCGGAGATTCTGAAGGAAATCGGGGCGGAGGACGGCACGAAGCTGATTTTCATCAAGGAGAACGACGGGCATATAACCGCATCGAGGCTCGAGGACAGAATCAAGTAGAAGGGCGGGAGATGGGTAGCGAGAGGGCGGACCTGCAAAAGGTTCTGGACGCACTCGAGATACTGAGGAGAAGGGGATGGAAGATTCTAATCAGGTCGGACGGGTTCAAGACCGTTGGCGTGGCGACGACGAAGAAGATGGTCTGGGACAGCGGGATGAGGAAAAACAGGACGGTCGTCATGGGAGTGGATTTGAATGGCAAGGTTTTTCGGGAGCCCCTCGACCGAGCCAACTACGCGACGGGCGAGTTCGAGAGCGTTGTTGAGATGGAGAGCGAGCACTTCGTCGTGACCGCGAGGAGGACCCCAGAGGGGGAGGACGACAAGAACTTCATGTATCTGGTGGAGCCGTACTCCGCCGAGGAGCAGAGGATACTGAAGAGGAGGGTGGAGGAGCTGCAGGCTTCGGTCATGTCCCTGCAGTCGCAGCTGGACAGCGTGGCGAAGGAGAGGAACTTCTTCTCCGAGCAGCTGGAGTCGGCACGTGCCGAGATTAGGGAGCTGAGGAGCAGGAACGCGGCGCTCGTACGCGAGAACACCAACCTCAGGATGATGGAGGACTACTACAGGGCGCACATGCTGTCGAGGCTGTTCATAGCCCAGCAGGCGGAGGCAATGATAAGGACGTTGCTCGACCACGCCTCGCAGGTAGGGGCGGAGCTAGGGAAGCCAGTCCTAGAGCAGGCTAAGAATGTGCTGAGGATGCTCAGGGAGGTGAGGGAGGAGGAGGCAGGGCTGATTCCGTACCCCTCTGGCGAGCTCGAGGCTGAGATAAAGAAGGCTAGGGAGAGGCTCGAGGCGCTCGAGAGGAGCTTCAAGGAGGTAACGGCGGAGAAATAAGTGAGTGATGGCGTCACTGCCACTCAGAGTTCCTCTGCGTGCTGAGGTGAAGTTCTACTTCGGCGGGTTAATCGACGCGGTGGCTAGGGGGAAGTGGCTGGAGGCTCTCGAGATATTGTCGGCTTTCGAGGCGAAGGCTTCGTCACTGCTGGTGCTCAGCAACGGGAGCAGGGGTCTGGCGGAGTTCAGGGACATCTGTAGGAAGCTGAGGCTGTACATAAACGAGAGGCGACCGATTGAGGACAGGCACAGGTTCATCCTAGAGCAGTTAGAGAGGCTGAGGGACCTCTTCATGCCAGCCGCCTTGGTGGCGGGAGACCCATACGAGGCTCTGAGGAGGGTGTATGATAACATAAAGGAGGACTGGTACGACTTCTGGGCGAAGCCGAGCAGGGCTCTGCTTGAGCTGCTTCTGGACGACCTAGCGGAGCTCGAGAGGCTGGAGCCCCTGATGAGGGAGGAGCCGGACGACCAGTACAAGCAGTACAGGGCGATACTCGAGGCGAGGGGGAGGTGCATGGCGAACATGCCAATGCTCGTCTCGATAGCCGATGGGGTGCAGACCGGGCTCAGACCCGAGACTAAGCAGACGGTCATCGAGACGTTCGGCAGGCTGTTCTCGGAGATTGAGAAGCTCCTCGCGCCTTATAAGTTCGTCTACACGGCACCCGCGGAGGAGAGACAAGCACCTTTCATCAGGCTCGAGGAAGAGAGTGGGGAAGAGGGAGGTGTCTGATGCCCGCGATTTGGAGCGAACTCAGCCTCGGCAGAAGGCTCAGTATACTCTACGAGCTGCTGAAGACCATCCAGGAGAGGCAAGGTGAGAGGACAGCCGTCCTCCTCGACTGGCTCAAGAAGACCTACGACCTGAAGGAGTCCGCCGCGAGGAAGGTGCTGGACGTGGCTTGGTTCGCTGGGATAGTGAGGACGGAGTGGAGAGGCTTTCCCGCGAGACCGTATCTCGTCCTCACCGACTTCGGTGCGGCGGTTCTGCTCAAGGGGAAGGCGGACCTGAGCGATATCGACCGAGCTGGACTGGACTGGCTCAGCAGAAGCGTCCGTCGCTGGAAGCCCGTCGGACCGCCACAGTTCTGTTACGTGAGGGTGAAGGACTTCGAGTTCTGGGTGGGCTCGGACTGGAAGTTCCGCGTCTATGTCGAGACGCCGAAGAGCTGGATGGAGCCTTGGCAGGTTCCCTACGACTCGAACTTGTTGCGTGCGTTCGGGGTGGTGATGCCTCCCGACCACAGGATGTGGAGCGTCAGGGACAGAACAGCAATCCTTGTTGCGACACACATAGCCCAGATTAGCGTGAACAGGCTCTTGGGGTACGTATGGATACCGATGACAGGCACGGCTAGACTGGCAAGAGAAACGGCAGGCAAGACACTGGCGAGATACAGGTGGTGCGTGAAAGACCCTCATTGGAGGGTAAAGGTCTCGCTGGTGGGAGGTGCCCCGCCCGGAAGGGAGAGATGGGAGGTGGACTTTTCTGCGGTCAGTGAGTATCTGCCTCCTTACGTGGATGTGGACATGCTCAAAGACAGCGTGGAGGAGCTGAAGAAAAGCAAACCATGGGTTCCTAGGGAGGCGAAAGTGGTTTCATCGGTCTGGGCTAGACCGTAAAGAGCTAGACCCTGAGCGGTTCCCCCGTCCCGATGATTCGGGAGGCGAGTTCGCTGGCTTCCTCGAGCTTCCTCTCTTTCTCCCTCAGCCAGCGGATTGCCCCTCCCGCCCTGTCTTTCAGCACCTCGACGATTGAGTCTGGAATCCCCTTTGGAAGGGGGTAGAATTTCTCGACCCCGTACCCGTATGGCCTGAACTTCCTGTTTCTCACCTCTGCAATCACGACGGGCCAGCCTTTGGGGTAGTCCTTCATGAGCGACACGTTGGGCGGGGGGAAGAGGGTCACGCGACCTCCCAGCTCGACCGAGACCACCCAGAGCCCCTCCCTACAGAAGAGGAACTTGCGCGAGCCTATCCTCTTGACCCCGCACTCCATCGATTTTAATTTGCCACACCTTTTAGAGGTGAGTAGCTCACTTATAGATGGCAGAGCGAAGGGTCTACTTGGAGCCGCACTTCCGCTTCGAGAACTTGGGGGACACGGTGGAGATGTACGTCTGTGAGATGAAAATCTCGGAGAAGCCGAATCCCTTCGGTCGCTTCAGTGAGTCAGTCGTGAAGATGCTTTTTCCAGAGGAGATAAAGAGGTACAGCAAGGTCGACTGCGCGAGGTTCCTGACTGGGCTTAGGCAGGAACCCCCGAGGCGCTCGGAGGACGGAGGGAGACACTCTCAGGAACTTCTCTATGAGCAGGTGCTGAAGGAGATAAGGAGGCACTAGTACTTTAGGTCTGGGAAGGCGTCTGTGATTGTCCGCCAGCCGAGCGTGTTGTAGGTACTTTCGCTCTCCTTTACTAGGACGAACTTCTTTTCTACTCTCCTGAAGAGCCTCAGTCTCCCGTCGATGCCCAGCTCGACGTATGTCTGCGGGTTCAGCCACTTGCGGTCCTTTGCTGGCGGAACCTCTTTGTCGGTGAAAACCCCGCCCACCCAGACATCCCAGCTGTCCCCAAATGTCCACATCACTCCTTCTTAGGCATCAGCCTCTCCAAGATTGCACTCTCGCAGGCCACCTCGAACTCGTGCCGCTTCTCGGGCGGAAGAGCCTCGGCGTAGACCTTGCAGAGTTCTGGTAGCTTCCCACCGAGGGTCTCACCAAGCTCAGCTGGTGAGGGGGCTGAAGCGGGCGATGGCACTATCGGGGCGGGGGACGCTACTGGTGCGGGCTTCGGGCCGTACTTCTCCTGTAGCCACTTCCAGTCGCCGACCCTCTGCTCCATCAGCTTGAAGTCCTCCTCGGGAACGTGGTAGAACAGACGCGAAATCTCTGGACCAGTTCCGCCCCAACATTTCATCATTACGAACTTCCCGGGCAAGCCGGGGCTCTCAAAAGGCTCGCCAGCGTACTTGGTCAGGAATATCGGTACGCCACCCTGAGCCCTACACGAGAGGATGGCGTCCGTGATGTTCTTCGGATTCCACTCGTACCGGGGGAGATGGACAACGACCATCTATTCGCCCCCGACGATTGGCAGCTTCTCCTTCGAGGTCTCAGCCAGTGCCTCGTGGCAAATCTTGGGCAGTTCTGGGTCGATTATCTCAAGCGCCTTGCAGGCGACGAACGCCTCGTGGACGAGGTCGGTCTTGATACGGACAGCCATTTTTCCAAGCGTCTCGCCCAGAATCCTCGCGGCGATTCGTTCTTCAGTCTTCCCCATTCACACACCCCCCTCGCTCTGGCTTAGTGCCCACCCCAGCTTCACCCTCTCCTCGTGACCGACGAGCTCGCCAATCAGCCCCTCGTAGGTCTTGCCCTCGACCTCGACCACGACCGAGCGACCCTTCTTCGAGACGATTCTGCCCGTCTTGCCCGCTATCCCCGCGTGCAGGGCGAGCTCGGAGTGCGGGATTGTGGTGTAGACGGGTCTAATCTTGAGGAGGTGGTTCTCGACGAGGTCGGCGCAGTCCTGGGGCAGGTCGACCCTGCTGACACCGTACTTCCTCACGGCTGTCTCGGTCTTGCCAGCCCAGAACAGCTTGCAGACCTCCCACTTCTCCGCCTCGCTCAGTTCCTCGAACTTCCTCACTGGGAGCATCAGGTGGGCACCTCCCTCCTGCAGGTGAGAACACCCTTCTCGTCCAAGGTGCAGGTGGTGGTACCGAGGAAATGTAGCAGTATAATGGGCATGACTTTGACGCCGACGTTTTCGAGATTTAGGTGCTCAAGCTCAATCTTTTCCTCCTTTAGCTTTTCCTCTTCCCAGTAGCTTACTTCGGCGGTTTTTTCCGAACGAAGAGCTATGTATGCCACGTCTTTCCATTTTTTCACTTCAGGCATTCACAATTGGCTCCGCGGGATTTATTAGCCTTGTGTTTTTGGAGGCAGTTCCAACCTCTCTTTTTCTCTGCGAAAACACCACTTTGATGGGTCTCACCGACCTGCTGAGAGAAATCGAAGAGTCGCTCGAGCCGAGGAAGAGTGAGCTGAGGTACGTTCTCCTGCTGGTGGCAGTTCTGCTTGCGCTCGCGGGGAAGATGTCTCCCGTGATTCTGTGGAGCCTCTCCGCGTCCCTGTTTTGGGCTTCGCTGTTTCTGGAGAGGATACAGTTCAGGTTCTTCCTGCTCTTCCTCTTGGTCTTCTTCGGGGTTCACATGTTTCTCGGCGAGGGCTTCACCTCCAAGTCCAACCAAGTCGCGGTTCTCGTCACCTGCGTGACGGAGCTCTACAAGGCGGTGGAGTATAAGAGAAGCGGGGGCAAGATTGAGTAAGCTAGAGTTTCTTCCTCTCGCAGAGCACCGCGAGAACTTCCTTGCTCTGCTCGGAAAGGTAGGGGTAGATTTCCGGGTATTTGCCCATCACCTTCGAGTGGCAGGCTTCGTGAATCAGCGTCTCCCCGTTCTCCGCGTCCGACGCGAGGAAAATCGCCTTCGTCGTCGGCGTGCTGTCCTCAATCTCCCAGTAGTGCCAGCCCCTGAGGGGACGTAGCGACCTTCTCGGAACCGTGTAGACTGGAACCCTCTCCAGAATCGGAGCCAAGTCCTCGCGCTCCTCCTTGACCTTCGCGATAAGGCTCGGGTCTGCGGGTCTCGCCTTCTTCAGTAGCCTCTGGGCTTCCCTCCTCCGCTTCTCAGTTTCCTCTGGGCTGAGGAGGTGCTCCTGCTTCTTCAGTAGCTCCTCGGCGGTCGTCATCACACACTAT
>Ga0326760_1000499_pt1 | contig 20705 bp, 18 predicted proteins | sample GCREP_S_FD_207668 | JGI IMG/M metagenome (GOLD analysis project Ga0326760, IMG submission 207668) | Hot spring sediment microbial communities from Geyser Creek Basin, Yellowstone National Park, WY, United States - GCR.EP_S | ecosystem: Environmental > Aquatic > Thermal springs > Near-boiling... | reverse complement strand
AAGGCTAACAGAAATAGCTCAGAGAGAAAGATACGAACTAGCAATAGTCGCTCTACCAAAAGAATACGCACAAGCAGTACTAGACTTCCTCGAAAAAAAGCCAGCACAACAAACAATAATCATAACAACAAGAACAGTAGTAAGAAAACTACAAAAAGCAGACATCATCGCATTGCCGGGAGGAACAATACCACAAAGACTAAAATACATAAAGAAACTATCACAAGCAACACAAAAAGCATACATAAAAACACTAGAACAATGGATAAAAGAAAACCACGACGGAACATTAAAACAAAAATAAGAACACATAAAATGATTTTTAAGCACTTTGAAATCTCTATGCTATCTAAATCTATCTATAGAGTCAAAAGTATTTATAGTGAGTAGAGAAAACTGAAACTACTTAGGCTCTGCTGTATTAAAGCCTTTGGGTTGAGATATTGTTTAGTGAAGAATTTGTTAGGGCTGTTTGTCATGCTGATGATGCTACTTCTCCATGGCAACCTTTAACAAAGCGTCATGAAAAATTCTTAGAGGATCTTAAAGAAATAATATTTGACTATGTCTATGAGAAGTGTGGAAGTAAAGTACAGCGTGAATGCATAGTACCTATTATTGTCGCCGTCTATGGTAGCGGAAAAACAACATTGATGGTAACGCTGTGTAAATGGGCGTGGTTCCAGGGAATTCCTGCAGCAAGAGTACATCTGTCAAAGCTTTATGAATACTTGTTAAATATAATGAGGAATGAGAACAAATCCAGTATAAGTGAAGATGAATTATCAAGTTACATAGACAAATTTTTAATTGATTATCTTAGGAGAAAGGGATATAATGCTGATATAAAGAAGGGGGTCCTGTTAGTAGATGAAGTTGAGGAGAGATATGAAGAGTTTACAAAAATCTTATTAGGCAGAAATATACTTCGTGGTCTTGCAGACGATATACGTACAGGTAAGTCTAAGGCTTTAACGATATTTGCATTTGCACCGAGCTCGGCCATTGAAGAAGTCTTTTCTGTTGGTGCAACAGCTTGGAGAGTAACGCCTTTTGTAATTCCTTCTATGACTCCTTCAGTCATCGAAGATTTGTTCATAGAGCCTCGAATAGCTGAGGTTAAGGTTAGTTCTGAGGATCATAGGAAAATTCTCTCTGCCTTAATTTCAAATACTATTTGGTGGCTAAGTAAGGGAGGGAAACCTGGCTGGGTAAACAGTGTTGTAAAGGCGGGGGTTGTTGACGCCATATTGGAGTCACTGCAGTATCTCATTAAAAAGGAAGATATAGCTAAGATGAAGATATGCTTTGAGCCTCCGCAAGACAAAATACTATCTGATAAGGTAAGGGAAACGTTGAGAAAAGAGGTTGTGTCAGGAATACCCCTATTCAACTATGGTGAGTATGAACTTAGGGAAAAGATGGCTCAAAATAGTATCAACTATAACCTTGTTAAAGTCTTACCATGCTTCGTAGGACCTGTACCAGAATCTCTATTAAGAGAACTGAATTGTGTGAGACCAGGCTACACAGTTCCTGAAGAGCTTGTAGTTGCTTTAAATGAGCTCATAAATGTCAGAGATTTAATTGATAAATTCATTGAGTATGCCGAGTCAAGTGAATTCGTTAGTGTCGAGAGAAAACAGAAAGCTATAGAGAAGTTGAGGGAGGTATTAGAAGAGGTTTTAACGCCGTGGAGTCTCAATGGCAAGCTCATATATGATGTGGACTCCTTAATAGTCTTACTCTCAGACTTTCTACAACTTAAATTGCTAGAGTATAGCGAAAGAGATCTCTATGCAATTGTTACAAATATTAATGTGAAGAGAGTAGTTGAAGAGGTTAGAGGGAATATTATCAAAACTAACACGTACTACTATGCTTTAAAGTCTCCTGTACTACTCTCACTCTATTTACCCACAATACTACAGCCATTAATAGCCTGTGCAAGAGGAAGGAAGATAGAAAGTATATTATCAAATCTTCAAAGTCACGTCTACATACTTCGTGATGTCCTGGAAAATGATCCACTATTTAGAGGCTTTAAGCAAGGTACAAGCGAAAGAAAAGGTATCTCAATATACCTAGTTCTCAAAAAGAGTGATGTTGATGGAATTGTAGACTACATCGAAGACGAGGTACTGCATAACAAGAGGCTGGTAGCAATAATTTTACTGTCGAGCCTGAAAGGGTTAAAAGATTATCCTACAAAGGAAGAAGTCATTAACAAAATATCAACAAGTATTGGTAAGGGGTTAATCGACAGATTTGTATATATTGTTGAACTTCCCTCAGTTCTCGCACAATACTTCTTGGGACGGCTTTACGTTAAGCTGTACTGCAAAGATGAATTACAAAAACTATCATTAGCAGAGAAAGTAATTGATGACCAGGGTCAGAGACAATTAACAAAAATATTAAAAGATATTAATCAAGCGTATAACAGCTTCATTGCACAGCAATTAAATAGCCTCATATCAAGAATCAATAACATCAAGATACCATCTGCTTCGCTGAATTCGTTTGATGCGCTTGAAACTAATGCGCATAGCTATGTTGGGCAGGAGCACGGAACCTATATATGGATGCTCAGTGTATCTGACAATGTTATAACCATATTAAAGAGTGTGATAGATAAACTGCAAATACTTTCAACATTCGAAGATCTAATGAAGTACTATGGTCAGTCTATGAAGCTTCGCCAAGACATAGCTTTGCTACTGGATAAAGGAGATAAATATATCGATGCTTCGCAACGTCTCTTCAAAATGCTTAGCAGGGAATTAGACTCGAGCTTCGAACCATTGCTAGGGCTTATTGAAAGTCTATTGAAATTAGTTGCAAAGGATTCTAATGTTCAAGGAGCTTTTGAATTGATTAGTAGACTAAAGTCTGTATGGTACGAGACATTGGCCTTGCCGTCCATATCCAAACCTGCTTTATGGATTATTGCTAGCATGATCCTACAAGACTATATTGATAAACGAAGGGATTTTAGAATTTCCGTGAAAGAGCCAAAGGAGGCTCTATATAGTCTCTCAGAATCCCTTAAAGGAATTGTGCGTAGCATTAATGAATTACATGATGCTTGGAAGAATCTTGAGGATCTATTAAAGAGCATAGATGGTGCAAAAATTGAATCTATTCAAACTCTAATAAATGAGCTTAATGGCATTAATGAAAGAGTTCGGAAAACCATAGACGGTATTGAGAAGCTCGTTAGTGAACACTTAGATGTGCTATCGAGTTATGAAAAAACAATACTCTATGAGTATATGCAAAAGATTTTGAGAAGATCGGGCGCCACCTCATTATTAGATAGATTGGATCAAGTTAGGCAAGGACTTGCAAATACTGCCTTAACGATTGAAGACATCCGTAAGTTAATAACTGACATAATTAAAGTATGCGACGAACTTCGTAATAAATTTGAAGTGTTGTATCAAGCTTGCATAGAGGATTTGCAACAAATGATTAAAGATTTCTTAAATTCATTAAGTGATGTAGTAAGTAAATCTGTTCAGGAGGGTAAGAGCATTATTACTGTATTGGATGATTTGAAGAGCGAGGTAGAACGTTACAGAAAGACTCTCGATGATATTCTAGCACACTATGAAAGTGAATTGAAAAAGTTAGGAGAGCTTGTGGGAGTAATCAAAGAATTATTCGAATTATTTTAGTAAGTGATGCGTATGAGAGATCGTAGATGGAAAATCTCTGAGGCTTATGAAAGTATCCGTAGGAAGTCGCAAGACATTGATACGATTAAGGATTATGCTAATAAGGTTAAAGAATTCATCATGATAGTTAAAAAGCATGGCTACAGTATTGAAGGCTTAGAGAAGTATCGCGAAGAGATCAGAAATAATGAGCTTGATGTATCGCTGTGGAAAGGGCTCTTAAACTACGTTATGATCAATGCTGTTAAGCTGATATTGAATCTGAATTGTGATGAATATATTGGGATTGAGAAAGGTTATGTGCCTAATCCAGAAGTTTTTAGGCAATTGGATGCAAATGTAAAAAATATCTTAGCAAAGCTTCATGAGCAAGATTCTATAATTAAATATCAGATCTGTATGGAAGTCTTAGGAAACTCGTCTAAGTTTAACGATCTTATAAGGTTCATTGAGGATGTTATAAAGTCCTTTGAGGAGTTTTACAGAGGATTTGATGAGAAAACAAGGATGGAGTGTAGAGACAAGCTAGTGAGTGTTATTGATAATGCCATACGGAAGGCAAAAGAAGTAGTGTATAAAAACCTCGTCAAAGAAATTTCATTAGACACCTTCAACAACTTTATCAGTAGCACTAGTCTTACTGGCACTGCTACGAGACTTCTCTTTGAAGAAATCTCTAACCTACCTGAGCCAGTCTTTGACTTAATACCCAATATCAAGAAATATGCTGAAGAAATGCATAGCATTGTAGAGTCTTGCAAAGTATTTAGCTCTGTTGATAAAATTCGTGAAGATTACAATAACATCATTAATTCAGTTCATAAAGCTACCGGGTTTTTAAAAAATGTCTTAGAGAAGCACAAGAGGAACTTGGATTACGCTAAAAAATTGGATGAAATAGAAAGCAAACTTGAGAAAGACCAATCATTACAAGGCCTAATCGAGGCTTTAAGGATTGTAAAAGAAGGTTTAAAAATGATAGAGGATATTGATTTCATTGTCATGATCATGAAGCATATAAGGGAGGGAAAAGCTACACTCTCGGATATATATAAAGGCTTTCCAGAAGATAAAAGACTTGAGTACCTTGATCTTCTCATAAAATTATGTGATGAGGGTGTATTTGCCTGCACTGTGAGCCTACCATAATGAATGAATTTGTTGATGAAATAAGAAGCATTATTGCTTTTGAAAGATGTGGTTATACATCTGAGTTTATCAGGAGATACATTATACATGCAGCGTTAACAGCTATTGAGGATGCTGAAAGAGAGCTCATCTTAGCTCTAAAGTACGATGAATTTGCAGAGGTGTACATTAACGTTATTGTGGATCGAATCAAAGATTTTCTAGTTAAGTTACATAATGCATGTACACAGCATCAGCTAAGTGCTGAGCAAGAGAAATTGTTACGAGATTTAATAGTGCAGCACAACATAGCTGTGCAAGCTCTGTGCCACCTCTATAATCACGGAATTAATGGTGATAGAATACCATATATCACTATCCGCGACATCGATCCCGAGAACTGTGTACAAGCGTTATCTTCTTCTGAAAAGGTTTTTATTAAGTCGCTCTTCTCTGAAATGGCTCACTATTTATCAAGGCTTAAGCAGAGATTCCCTGATATCTCAACATTTGAGGCCAAACAGTTAACACTAAGGGTTTTTGCCTTTAACGAGTTGAGGCGAGTACCTGTACCTCGAAGAGATGTCAGAGAAGTGTTGCAGATGATTATAGATTACGTTGAAAGATTTTATGAGAGCTATTGTATTGAAATTACTAAGAGAGTTACTTTGAAAGAGTTAAAGGAAAAGCCAAGCTGTAAGGCACCAAAGATCCTTAAAGACGTCATTGTCGAGTTCTTTAATGAACTTGGTAGAAACATGCCAAGACTTTACGAATTTCAGTATAAAGGACTTGAAGCTACATGGCAAGGCCTTGTAGATGTACTGGGAGGGGGTGAGAGATATGTTGTACTTAAGGCACCAACAGGCTCGGGTAAAAGTGAAGTATTTCTATTTACTTCAATACTACTAGCATTAGTCAGGAAATACATCTGCAAAGAGCTTAGACTACAGAGCTGTGGCACGAGCCCAGTTACAATGATTATTTACCCAAGACTTGCACTTGCATGGGATCAATTTGACAGGCTCGTGAGGTACACACAAGTATTAAATAAAATATTGAGGAGGAGAGGAGAGGAGCCAATCACTATATCAATTAACAATATGGATGTTTTATCTTGGAGCGCTTATGTAGAGGCAATAGAGAGAGTAAAAACACGTATTGCTGAAGGAGGTGAGGTAGAGGACTACCTAGAATCACCATATGTACGCATCCCTGTTATAATAGGGAAGAGAGATGATGGAAAGTACTACACAAGATTCACTGAGAAGTTTACATTCTTCAAATGCCCTAATGGTACCTACCCCGAAATACACGCAATTGAAGTAGATGGTGAAATAAGATATCACTCCTTTGTATGTCTTTCTAAAGATGGTAAGGAAGAAGATTTTAACTACATAAAGGTAGTGAAGGACAGGGTTTTTCTAGCACCTGGAGACATACATGTGACTCTCTTTGAGACTCTAAGACTAAATCTCTTCTCAAAACAGTGGGAGCGGTTACTAGGAAGAGATGATATCGCTGGAGGCCCTCTATTAATAGTCATTGACGAAATCCACACATACACAGGTATTACAGGTGCTAGATACGCATACTTACTGCGTAGGGTAATGACTAAGATAAAGAAGCTTACAAAAAGAAGGCATGGATTTGTCGTGATGGGCCTTAGCGCAACCATTCCAAAGGATAGCGGTAGGAAGTTTTTAAGAGATTTGTTTTTGCAGGACAGCGATAAGAATGTTATTGAGGTAGAGCCCGACGAAAGTGAAACTATACCTGCAGGCGCAGATTACTTTTACATAGTCTTGCCCAACTTTAAGGAAGCTATTGACGCTGTATCTGTAAGTGTACAGACCTTAATGGTTTTGCATTTTAACATGCCACTAATCCCAGGCGTGGGCAAGAAGACTCTTGCATTTGCAGATAACTTAGATGTAGTTGAGCGTCTAAGGTATGTATTGAAAGACGCGTTTGTGAGAAAGATAAGTGTAGAGTCAGAGACATTTAAAGGAGGTCTTCAAGATCTGAGAAACCCTCTCCATAATGCATTTAGAATAACATGCAAAGACTTTGGAGAGAAAGAGATATGTGAGAGAATTTCTTCCGAGGCTGATCATCTAATCAAGCTATTGCCTAGAATATATACCGTAAAGAGCTGGATTGATGGAGAGTTGTGGTGGCGGTATGCACTAGAATATAAGAAATACAATCAATACACAAGCATCATACGTAAATATACAAGCAAGGTTAGAGAGGATCTCGAGTCCCCCGGCCTAATAGTGGCGACAAGTACACTTGAGTTAGGCGTTGATTATAGCGATGTAATTGTAATATATCAGCACGGAGCCCCCATAACAATATCAGCATTGATACAGAGAGCTGGTAGAGGTGGTCGTAGGGTTGCACAGAATCCGTTGCTAAGAACAGCTATAGCAATCCAGTTATCGCCTGAGACACCTCATCAATCATATTTGCTAGAGATATTTTTACGCACTAAGAGTTTGAGAGAGGCATTAAATTATGATATTCTAATGGTTTCCACAAAGAACCCAGTATTACTTAAGCAGACACTAGTTGGAGTTATACTCGATTACTATGTCCTTGTGAATGATCAGGTGCCACAAAGCCTAATGAAGTATATAATAAGTAGATTTAGAGGTTCAAGAAGAGGTAGCAAGGAGTATGATGAACTAATTAAAGAGCTAGGCAGAGAATTTGAATGTAATGAACTAAGCAATTTCATTAAATTGCAACAAAACAATGAAGTATTCTTAGAGTATTTAAAGGACATTTTAAGGATTGACGAGGGTACTATTAGGTCAATCTTAAATGAAATCATTGACGATATTGAACTTAATCAGAAATGTAAGGGTGTGTAGAAGTATGTCTGCTGATAATTCAATGGAGTTTCTAAGCTTAAAGATTGTTGAGCTGATAAGGGAAGGAAAATTTAGTGTATTGCGAAAGTATATACCGAGAACACTATTCTTTGACACAAATCTTCCGACGGTGATAATTAGAATATTTGATAAAGATAAGCAAAGGTATTACTTTGAAGAAGAACATCCAGAACTTGCACTTTCATACTTATTGCCTGGTAGAGTAACATTCAGATATGATGACATTCATGGACATATCATACAGTTAGAGAAGGGGGTATGTAGCGATTTCACAACACAAATTCTGAAACAAAACTACACAATTAAAAGTATCGACTCACATAAAGGCAACTATGTAGAGGAATATGAATATCTACTCAATAAAATCAATGTTAATCTTCAACCTCAGCAAACATTATCTAAGAAGAGCTCCACTTGCAAGAGCACCATCCCTGAGACTTTCTTGCTTGATAGAGTATCGCTAAGACAGAATAACACATTTACATATTACGGAATACCGAAAGAGTATGGAGTTCACTCCTACAGCTTTAATAAAAAGTCTACATTCCCCCTCTTCAATTACATCGATAAATCTCAGCCCAATAAACAGCTTTCAATAAAAAAAGTACATCAATTAAGGGCTAAGACAGTATCATATCCTCGAATGGGTGTACTGCCAGCATCATATAGGGGTAGACCTCACAATGTTAGAACCTCATTACCTGCTAAGCTGAGGTATGCAAAGCTAGGTCAAGTTATTAGGTATGTGTACGCCATAGATGTGAGAATTAGTTATAGGTCATTTACTCAACCTTCATTACACGACCTAATGATTATAAACTGTAGAGACTCTGAGAAATGCAAGTATGCGGGCTTGATAAATGATGTCAGAATACTTGAATGCGATGGAAGACCGTGTGTGCTCGGCTACAGCATCAAGGACACTTATGGTTTGGAGCTAGAGTTTACACCTATACAAGGTAAGTATTTGAGAAAGTTGGTAGAGGAATTCATTGAGTGTGTCAAAGATAAGCAGAAATGTATAGAGGATCCCTTCAAGCTATATATAAGCCTGTCTATATGTCACGCCTTCTATGATGTATTACTACATATTATGACTGAGGATCTATATGTTCGATCCATCCTTTCTAAGAGACCAGAGCTATACTCGTTAGCAGCAATGGCAGAAGCTGTACTAATACATAGAGAACTTAAAATAGGCAAGTCTGTATGTGAAGAAATTATTCCAGAGTCTTTCAGTAATGCTCTAATAAAGCTTAAATCGTTGCTTATTGATGGCTATAAACAGTTCAAGAAGGCGTACAATACTACATACCGAAAGTACAGCAGTGACTTGCTCTTAACATCCTTAATAATTGTAGGTTCATCAGCTAGAATCCATATAAGGAATATGCATAACTTAAGTGATGATGAGATAGAGTGCTACGTAAATGCTGTTATTCAACGTCTTCAAAACCTAATTGAAGAATACGCTTTTACCTCTAGTTATAGTCGCAATGATAAAGGAAGATGGATTGTTGCATTGCTGCATCTCGTTCTTTTACACACACTATCTCATCATATAATGAAGCGAATATCATTGACTACTCGTACATCACCAGAGTACTTAAAGGAAGGGCTAATATATAGCAACGAATTAAGTGCATTAATATTTGAGGCGGTCTCAGGAGGCCTTAACACAATAGAGCAAGCACTAAGAAATTACTGGAAAATTTTTGATGGAAATCTAAGTGACTTAACGCAACAAGGTGTAGAAGACTTGCTTCTAAGCCTAGGTGATTGTGCTATTGGTTCACCTGAAGACCTTGTTTATCTTGAGAGCCTTACTGGCAAAGCATATGATACCATAAGGCTAATCATTTCACCACAAACAAGAGAAGAATATAAGAAGGTTAAAGAGGCATTTGAATCTGAGCTTGAAAGATTGGCAAAGATGTGGAACTTGAACAAGGATCTGCTAAAGAATAGTGTTATAGAGTTACTAAAGAGTGCTGACCTTTTCTTTCTCAGATTCGTAGATAATGACGTAATAGTCTTACAGTACCTCAGTGAATACCTAAAGAACTATAGTAAATTAAGCGAACTCAACACGCTTATTGAGAGAATACTTGTGCACAGCGGTAGAATTAGAAATAAAGATATACTGCGTGAAATCTCAACTCTTCTACGAACGTGTCAATCTATAGATAAAGATGATAAGGATAAAATGAGTCAAGTAAGAAGAGTTGTTGACATCATAAAAACCGTGTTATCAAGACTAACACTACGAACATGCAATACCGCTTGTGGTATGTGTTACTTCAGCAGGGTCTCGTGCATGTTTAGCGATCCTAACGTACAAGTAAAGCTTTTGAATAGAAGGTTACTCAAGCTATACGCTACACTAATTACTGAGGAACTGGGACAATACTGTAAAAATAATTGCATTGCAAGAGCTGAGTTTGGAGGTAAGGAGGTATGTATATGTCCCGAAGGACTTGAAGAACTCATGACAATGATATGAGGTTTTACCTAATGAAAATTTTGTGTAAAAGCCCTAAAACAGCATCTCTAAGCCATCTCTTTGAAGACTCATTCATTGAATTCTTTCAGAGCTCTTTTAAGAGCAGTGAAATATACATAATTTCACCATGGATTTCCGTTATCGAATTCAAAGAGAGAAAGTTTGTGTACTATCCGTATGTGTCTTCACAATCCTTTATAGACATTTTCAAGGCTCTAGCTGAACAAGGTAAGAAAATCTACATTGTTAGCAGGTGCCTTGATTTTATTGATAACAATACGTTGTTCCTATCATACAATATTGCTAGATCTAAAGCCGTGATACCTGAAGATATGAGAAGAAACTTAAGGGATGAGATTAGAGACTTAATTAACAGATTTAACCTAATACTAAATATTCTTCGCCTTAATGTAGCTACTATGAGGTTTGACGTTGAGCAAAGGCTTCATAGCAAAATATACCTTAACGACTTCATAGTTATGATAGGATCCCTGAACTTCACATATAATGCGATGTATAGAAATTATGAGTGCCTCAGCATTATATACAAAGATGAAGCACCTAACATCTATGAATATTCAAGAGAGTATGCAAAAGAGCTTACAGGGTCGTTCAAGGACTTTCAAGAGTGTGAGGATACTATACTCTACAACCTTAGTAAGATTGTGGGCTTAAGGTTTTCTAGTCTTGAAGAATTGATAGAGTTTCTTCGCGAAGATATCCTCAGAAGGCTTTAGTCGCTACAACTTAGCTCTTTTGTTACTGTTATGTTCATTTCCATGAATTTGCTTTGGAGTTCTACAGTTACTTTCTTTGGTTTTGCTGCCTTGCATACTTCTTCTGCTATTGTGTTTGCCAGTTCTTCATGGAGTATTTCTCTTCCTTTGAATGTCTCTAGGTATTTCTTGAAGCTTACGAACTCTATGTATCTCCCGTTGTTTGGTATGTATGTTAGCACGAGTTTGTAGTGGTCTACGGTCTTTGTTATTGGGCATACTGCCTCTAGCTCGGCCTCTATCTTTACTGTGTCTACGTTTCTTGCGTTGACAACTTCTATCAAGGTCTTAGCCTCTCACTTCAAGTGCTCTTCTTGAGCCAATTTATTAGCACGTAGGCGTTATACACAGCTATGGCTCTCACAGCGTCTCTCAGTCTCTTAGCGTTTTTGAACTTCTCTAGGAGGTCTAGAGATACTATTTCTAGCATTTTGTGTAGTTGCTCCTCCCCTATGGCTGATATATGAACCCTCTTAAGCCTCCCACCAATCTCTACGATGACTTCTCTAGCAACTGCTGCTCTTATTGGTGTGCTTATGTCTATGCTGTCCACGTATTTTGCTAGCTTTAGTGCTAGGCGAGGGCTTGAAACTCCAAAGAGGTGGACATAGGTGTTTTGACTGAGGACCTCTCTAATTGCTTTGATGACTGACTCCAGGAATTCTGCATTGCCTTTCTTTGGGACTAGAGAGCCTATGCCTATGTACTTTGCTCCGAGGCTCTTGTAGTGCTCTGCACACCTTGTGTAGCTTTCTATATCCCAGCCCTGAACAACAAGCATTACGTTTACACCAAGCTTTTCAGCAACTTTTAGAGCGTGCTCAGCATTTAGGATTGTTCTCTTGAGTAACCTCTCCCTCTCACCCTCACTAGCCTTAACTAGTGGGTAATCTCTGTGAATAAGTATGTCTGCCCCCAGCATCCTCTGGACGTAGAGTACCCAGCTCTGCAAAGGCTCTACAAACCCCCTAGCACCACTGTATAGGCTAAAGGGCAGGGAGTCAACCACAAGAGTCTTACCGCATCCCAGAGACCTCTTCAAACCTCTAACAATAACAGAGTCTAGCACTCCTCTCCTCAAGCTATGCAACGCCACAACTATTCCATCAAGGCTTCTTACCCACAGCCAGTATGGCGGGTCTGGGGGGCTGGCATACCAGGATAGAAAGACCTTCAAAGCTAAGCACCGAGCCTAGGTATACTCGCTAAGAATCTGCTTAACCTTATCCAGAGAAAGCTTTGAGTTGCTCCCCGAGTAGAGCGCCTCTTCAAGAAGTATAGAGGAGTACTTGAGCATCTCTCCCTGGATACCGTTTGCCAACTCATAGATGTAGTCAAGGACGTCATCATCTAGGAGACTGAGGAGATCACTGAAGTAGAGCTCTAGAAACTTCCTCACATGCTCTCTCTTAAGAGGCTTTAGGTAGAGAATGCTTCCTGAAAGCCTCCTGAATAGCGCTGGGTTAAGAGTTGTTAGCTCATCCCAGCACGCGGGGGTCATAGCCATGACCACTGCAGCACCCCTCGGCATGCCATCTATTAGCTCTCTCAAGTACTCTGTATATGAGTATCTAAAATTCTTTGAAAGGTTGAGCAGAGCCTCAACCTCGTCAAGAAGAATTATGACTGATGTTCCTGAGGAGGTGACAAGCCTAAGCATCTCTACCAAGAAGTTTACAGCATTAACCTCCCTAAGGCTCCCTATTAACCCAAGCTTGTACCTAACCTTAGGAGGTATTGAGTATCCTAAGAGCCAGCCCTTAACGTAGATAGCGTTCTCAGCATCATCAAGAAGTTCAAGTGCTTTTCTAAGCGCTGGGTCAGACACGTAATCCCTGAGCTTTGAGACCTCGTTGAGAAGGCTTTCAGCTACTGATGCGTAGAGCTCCATGAAGCTTCTCCCGGGGGCTTGAACGTATATTGCCTTAAACCCCCTGTCCCTAGCCAGCCGCTCAATATACTTAAGCGTGTGTGTCTTACCCATACCATAGCCTCCAATAATTGCCATAACCTCTTTACCTCCTGAAGCAATGCTGTTGAGAAGCCTTTCAATCCTCTTACTAATAATGCCGTCACCATCAAAGTACACATCTATGTTCTCAGGTATGGCAATCTTTAGAAGCACGACCTTCTGCTCCATAGAGTCACCATGAGATCATTATGTGGGTGTAGAGCTTCCCATCAATCTTTACATATTCGTGGCGTGCTAGGGATGGTGCAGACACTAAGACTACTTGACCCCTTCTACGCTTAACTAAGTCGCTTAAGAGATGCTCAAATCTCTCAACAGTTATTCCAAGTTTTGCAACAACCCTTGGTACAACTTCTGATAAGGGGGTATACCTAGACCTCTTCATGTTTACAAGCTCTGTATAGGCCTCTACAAGCGCTTTCTCAAACTCGCTGAGGAAGCCATTATCGCAAGTCTCGCTATCCTTCTCTTCTCTAGAACTCTTTAAACTCTCAACTTCCCTAACAAGCCTAAGAGCAATATCGGCAGTAACCATGCTCACATTAGCACACTTCACAACTTCAGAAGCTTTTCTAGAGCCCTTAGCATAGCACTCGTAAACAGCTCTATAGACATAGTTTCTTGATAAAACCTTATGAATAAACTCTGCATCACCCTCGTCAAAGCTCTTCAAGAACTGAACGCCATCAGCACTGAGCACATACCTATCATCTTTAACTTCGACAAGCCCTAGAGACTGTAGAAACCTTAGAACCTCCCTGGCATGACTCTGAGACACCTCCAAAACCCCTGAAAACTCGTCCAAGCTCATACCACTAGACGAGCTCAAAGCAGACAACGCCTTGACAACCTTACGCAGGGTAACAGGCCTCAAACTAGCCAAAACCCAACACCTGCGGAGGTTTCACCTTTAGACAGTACTGACAGTACTGCACCTATATATACTTTAATCGGCCAACTAAAGCATGAAAACATAGCGGCCTTTGCCTCCACACTACTCAACTACTTATATTGTGTCTCGGTTTTAGAAATAGTACAGGGAAGAAAAGAGGTGCCATTATGAAGCAAACAGAAAAAAGTGTTATAGTTAAGCTACAGACATCAAAAACCAGAAGCGGCATAAGGTACGTCGTTACAATGCCTAAGCAATACGTTCTAAGCCTTAACTGGGGCAAAGGAGACTACTTAAAGGCAGTAATCATAGAGTACAAGATAGGAGACAAAACCTGCAAAGGAGTATTTTACTACAAGGTATCAGAATAGAGACAGCGACCAAAACAAGTAACTAAGAGACCTTTACCCCTTCACATAGGTATACGCTACATTATACCATGCTTTATTCATACATAAACATATTACTCTTAGTTCACGCCTAGCTCTACTTAGGTGCAACTCTGTGTCTCTAACTATTAGAGTTGATGAGGATGTTTATAGGGATTTGACTGATGTTGCTAAGGAGCTTGGTTTAAGTGTTAATGAGATTGTAAATATTTACTTATCTCATCTTCGGCACATAATGAGCATAGTTAAAGAGGATGTAGATATGCTAAGTAAGGTATTTGTTGATGTGCCTAGGGATAGGCTTGCTGTATTCTCTATTCAGAGGGTTTTGCAGGCTGTTGGCAATCTCTACAAGGTGCTTAAGGTATTCTCAAAAGATTTGGGTCTTCTTGAGAAAGGATTTACTGTTGAAGCAGTAGAGCCTGTTATTGATGGGAGGGGGAATTTCGCTGGAGTTAGGATAGATTTTGTTGCGTCGCGGTACACTGAAGAGAAGCTTAGAACCTCCTTTGTAAGTGTACAAATAGGTCATGTAGAGTACGAGTATGGAGAGCCCTTTGAGCTTGGCGGACAGATGAAGGCAGAAGCCATTGTAGAGACCAAAGATAAGCTAGGAGATAGATATAAAGACATTGTGAAGAGTCTTGAAGAGGCGCTAAACGATGAAGATGTTGAGAACGCTTTAGCAGAGTTCGATGACTCACTAGGCTGCGACATAGCAGAGTCAGGCATAGAAATTGTAGATACACCAGACTATCTAGGCCTCGCAATCAACACAATAGTAGATGACTATAAATGCCTACCAAAACTTGACGAAATAGAGAAAATATTTGACCTAATCTTACAGAAAGCCGGGCTAAAAGGTAGAGTATGAAGTAAGGTCTCTCAATAAAAGAGCTAATTTTTAATCACTTCGCTTACGTCACTATCACCTTACACCTTAGTATTGAAGTTGGTAGAAGGGTTTCTCAAGAGATGCCTTGCGAAGAGTTTAACAGAGGTAGGAGGCACGCGTCAAAAGTTCTCGAGCTCTCCATAGAGCTGGTGGAGAAGCTGAGCTCTTTTAAATGTGCTGAGGCTAGGATTAGATACGGAGAGAGCTTTATACATAGCCGCTCTACTTCACGACATAGGCGCCTGCTGGTCAGCAGATGATAGCCACCGAGAGTACACATACAGAGCACTGCTAACACACGAAAAAGAGCTCAACAACACCTGCGGTTGCGACTTGACAAAGAAAGCGGCAGACATAGCAAAGCTTCACGGAGCGGCAGACCACATATCAATAGACATGGATAGCGAGACCAAGGCGACTATAGGAATCATAAGAATTGCAGACGTCCTAGATTACACACTAGACCAAACAGTTGAAGAGATAGACACAGAACTAGAGAGCAACAAAATTAAGTTGAGAGTATTGTGTAGAGGTAGATGGTCATGCAGAACAGGTGTTACAAAGACATTGAAAAAGAAGACACTACTTGAAGAGGTGTTGGGGGCTGAAGATATGGATAGAGGAGGTAGTTCAAGTAGAGCGCTAAAAATTATAAAAAGTAATATGATATAAAATTCTGCACCCTAAGGCCCAGGGCACGTCATGCCATAATACCTGTCTCTATCTCCACAATTACACCTACTTTGCATCTTGGGCATGGCTGCCCTATTAACTCAAACACTGTTTTCACATTTGTTGAGCCGCATCTTGGGCACCTCCTCTCATCTTTCATTTGAGGCTTACCTCTAAATGCTTCTTTAAATGTTGGGTATCCGTACCACAGCCTCCACTCATTAACTTTCTCATCCCTGAAATCTGCTTCGAACTGATATAGGCAGTCCAGGCATATTGCGTATGAGTTGAATCCTGTTCTCTGCTTAAATAGTGGGTGCCCTGGAGACACACCTAGAATTTCAATAGCATATTTCTCTTCATTTGGGTGTGGACAGGGTATTCTAAGGCTCTTCTTACCGCTTACCTTGAGCTGAGCTTTAATGTCGTTAAGTTGCTTTACACGTGCCTCTGCTTCATTTATCCTAGACATGACATGTCTTTGCAAATCAGCTAAAAGCCGTATCAATGGAATACTCTCGATATGCCCCCTATTCCGCATCTCTATGTGCATCAGCTCTTCACGACTCTTGACCAGATCCTCTAAAAATCCTTTCCTGTATTCACAACTCTCTATCGTCTGTATCTCTCGAAGGACTTCCTGAACCCTATCTCTAAACTCTTCAAGGTCTCGAAGAATTCTATCAGTTAACTCACTCGCATATCGCCTGACAGCACTGAGAACCTTGTGATAAGCCTCTATCTTCGCCTGTAAATCACCTATTCTTTTATTGAGAAACTCCTCGTCTACCTCAACATAGAAGTAGCCACCCCAGCCTTCTGGAAAAGACAGACCACAGTGATTGCACACATATCTATTTATAGGAGGCAAAGCACAAGCACCTCAGGACTTCTGCTTAGTATATAGATTAGAGAAGGTCGAATATTTATGCTTAGATCTGGGCTCGCATCTTTTAGCACCTCGTTTAAGAAGTACGGAAAGGCTTTTAGAATGATTTTCAGTATTTGTAAAGTGGTGTTTTACTTGTGAGTGAAGGCTCTTTCCTCACTTGCAGTGATTATTTGAGTGCTGTTGCAGAGATTCTCAGTCGCTACAGCTTTGATGTTCAACAAGATTTTTGGTTCTCTGGCGGTTTGCTCGATGTTTATGGTGTTTGTAGAAGGGAGGAACTTTGCAGTGGTGCTGCTGTGGCTGTCGAGGTTGACTACTATTCTGATCTGCGGAGGTGTATTGATAGGGTTCGCAAGTCTGGAGCTACATACAAATTTGTTGTTCTTACTAAGCCTCTTGACATGGCCTTGGCTAAGCACCAAGACGTCTTTGTTATTAGAGATCTGCAAGAGTTTGAGGATGTGCTTAAAAGTGTCTTGAAGGTTAGCGATGGCTATCAAAGGGCAGCGCCAATGGTTATTGACGAGGTTGTGAAGCAGAGGTGTGGAGATCTAGACGAATATTTTGACGTGTTCGGCGTGCCAAATGATTTGATGAGGACTAGGGCTAGCATTTAAATGCAATGAACATATTCGCATGCTTCCAGAAGCCCAAAGAGCCATAGCCAAGCTCATTGACGACAAAGTTGCGGAGTTTAGAGGAGAGAGAGAAGAGCTTGCAAAAAGCCTTGCATTACTAAACATAGTCTACAACACCTTCCCCGTAAACACAGAGCAAAAACAAGAGCCGCTACAAAAACTACTTAACAAAACAGGATTCAAACTAGAGGACCTTGCAGTCATATTTGAAGCACTAAACAGACAAGGACTGGCATCACGCTTCATCAACAAGCCTCCATACGTAATAATATACGATGTGAATGCCTTTAAAAAAGCAGTAATAGAAATAATAGAGCAACTCTACAGCCAAGCACAGCAACAATGCTATGGATATTGAACACATCGGATTTGATGAAGCTCCTGTAATGTACTAAAGATAGAAAAATGCGTGGAAGAACATTTGTAGAGCCCTGCCCTTAGACAGGTACATAAGTATAGTTTTAGTGATATAATTGCGATAGCCTATCTTGATTAAGAGATGAGCAGATACTGTGCTATTATAAAGCCTTTACCTCCTAATTAAGTCCCTTAAAACCTCTTTATAGTTCTTTAAGCTTGTGTAAAGTTCGTGTAGCTCTTTCCAGCTGAGAATTCTCACTCTATCTTTAATTTCTTCAAAAGCACCTTTTAGCACAGGCTCTACTAGCTTTCTAGCTTTTTCAGCGTTGGCCTCATCACTTACTATAAGCCATAGCTGTTGGCAATTCCACCTATCATATGCATGCTTAAGCCTAGTAAGAGCTTTAACTACTTCACCACCTAACTCAACCTCAAATGCTTTTAGTGGGGGGTTATCAGGTAACCTTCTCCACAAAACATCTAGCCTAAACACTTTATCAGGTGTATACCCCTCTTTTTCAACTACAAAACCTAGCCACTCACCTAACTCCATTAACTCTTTGACAAGCTCGTCATGTGAAGGTGGAGGTGATATAATCACAGACATGTCTCTGACAGCTTTAATAACATAAGGTGCGGTATCTGGCTTCAGTAATGTAAACCCTGTTATGACCTGAGCGCTCAATGGCTTAATCCCAACCATTATTTTTCCACATTCCCTCAGCTTAACCGGTCTCCCATACTTTACAAGTTTTTCAAATTCTATAATAACAGTTCTTTCACCGGGTTTTGGAAATGGTGCCTTTGGAGTCTCAACAGCTCTAGGAGCATATTTAGAGAATTCCTCACCTTTTACAACAGCAACATTCTTAACCGTGAATTCTCCACCAAACTCCCAATCCTCTCTACGAGCATTCTTAACCAACACTAAACATATACTACCTGGAGACAGCTTCATAACACGCTTAATTGAGGAATCCTTAATTGTTGGCGGAAAGCTAAATATAGTGCAGTTCTTCTCTAAACACTTCTCAAACCACTCCCTAACAGTTAAAACAATGCATCCATATGTATCCGAGGACAAGGCTTAATAACACCAAGTAAAATCTCTACATTAAGCGGAAAATATTTTTATCACTTAATTGCATGAACACGCTTTGAAACTTCAACATAGTATTCAATGCATAACTGACAAGAGCAAAGAAATACAATAAAGACCTTACAAAGTAAAGTACTTCATAAAAAAGCCGCTTTTAGCAAAGTAGAGAAATATTTGCAGACAAAAGTATAAGCAGATTCAACAAACCTTTGATAGCTCATCAACAAGTCCGTTTAACTCATCAAGCTCGAGACATGCTGTAATGAAGGCATGATCACATTTATTGTTGCTCAGCTCTGCACAACATCTTTTAAGTTCTGCTACATACTTCTTAATTATCTCGCATCGAATCTTAAAAGAGCTGCTCATAATTCCTCCAGCCTTCCGTATAGTTTTTACATGTCTATTCCATAGCCATTCACGTGAAAGCAGTATAATAGCAAGAATTGCAAAACCAATAATTAATGCTTGAATGCCGCTAACGTTATATTGTGAAAATGATATGTTAACAACGGTTAAGATAAATGTAATGCTTGCAAAGAATACGGCTATCATTAAGTTTGTCACATTACTGCCAAAACCTTCAATAGCTGCCAAATGCCTGTATACCTCCTCCTTAATATCCTTACAAAAATCTCTAAGCTTTTGACACTCCTCACTCAACACATAAACACCTCCACAAACTCTTAAACCTAAGTAAGAGACTCTTTATACACTACACAAATGCCTTAGCCAGTATGAAGAGCTTTATTTGAGAGAATTCATAGCTCAGGCCTTAAGTATTGCTTGATACTAAGAATAGTATCAAGAAGAGAATTGCTGAAGTTAAAACAACAAGCAGTTAAAGAGGAAAGCAATGATAGTGCTGACTTCCATAAGCTACTAAAAATAATTAAGCAATGCGTTGAAGAAGCTATTAAATCCTTACAGCTCTAAATCCTCTATAACAGCACCCTCTCATGTGATTGCTGTGAAGAAGTATGTATTCACATGTAGACACTGTGGCAAAACCTATACATCTATAGATCGCGAGGAGGTTAAGAGGCTGGGTAGGGAGCATTTGAAGCAAGCTCATGTGAATGACGTTATGGTGTTTGTGAATAGATTTAAAGAAAAGAAGCCTCATAAAGCTAAGGCTATTAAAAACATTGTTAACTGGGCTGCTGGCTGGTTGGCCGCAATGATGATAAGAGAAATTGATGCGCCTCAGGCACTGTCAACTAAAGACAGGAGCGATCCTGATGCGCTTCCTGAAGAGGTGTTTAGGGCTGGAGATACGGGTAAAGGGGGTAGCCAGCTGGTGTGCAGAGGTAGCCTGCCAATGCGCTTAACTGTATTATGTGTTGTACAGCAGCTACTGTTGTATTGATTAGCTATTCACGCTTTGGGATGTATCTGAAATGGGGGAGATGCACAGTGGTACTCATCAACACTTCAATTCTTATAGAGCTCTCTAAACATGTAGAGCGCAAACCTAGCTTATGCTAAGAGCCCTTGACCTAATACACCATGTACTACGGCATAAACATTCTCATTAGCACTTGTGCTGCTAGTGTTGCTAATACAGATAGTGTTAGTGCCCACGAAACCTTAGTCACATAATCAATTCTTCTATCCAATGCATCTATCCTCTTATCTAATGAGTCTATGCGCTTATCTAAACTATCTATTCTCTTATCCAAATCACCAATCCTATCAACTAGTTGTGTAAATGCTCCCTCAAGCTTCGATACCCTCTCTCTAAGCTCAGTTATCTGAGTATGCATCTCCTTCCTGAGAGCGTCAATCCTCTCCTCAAGCCTTCTGATATCCTCTCTCCTAATCTTCTCAATCTCTTCCATAACTTTTGCAACATCACTTTTTGTTGCAACATCCCTAAGAACAGCATTTATAATGGCTAGCCTTAGCT
>Ga0326760_1000493_pt1 | contig 20903 bp, 26 predicted proteins | sample GCREP_S_FD_207668 | JGI IMG/M metagenome (GOLD analysis project Ga0326760, IMG submission 207668) | Hot spring sediment microbial communities from Geyser Creek Basin, Yellowstone National Park, WY, United States - GCR.EP_S | ecosystem: Environmental > Aquatic > Thermal springs > Near-boiling... | reverse complement strand
GGAGAACTCCACGAAATAAAAGACAAAGTCACACTAGTAGACATAAACGAAATAGAAGAATTCTACAAATTCAAAGGAAAATATGAATGGCTAGAAAGAAAATTCGGACTAAGACCAACCTAAACCCATGAAAACCACTAAAAAGCACTACATCATGCCTTTACAAATCCCTTTCCTTTCTGTAGTTTTAGTACGAAGCTAAGTTTACCACTCTTATCATAGTATTCACGATACTGCATCCCACAATTACCACAAATATACGCTTGAACCGTAAAAGCACCATACTTCCAATTCTTCACAGGACTAGAATTAACAAACCCACAATTAGGACACTTACCCATAATACAATATTTTTGACAAATTAAACATAAAAGGCTTTAGGCTCTTCTACCTATCTAAAAAAATACATTTAATTTTTCTTACTTTAATACTTAATCATTTTGAATATACTAAAGCTTTATAAATGATTTTACCTATACTTATGATAGGTAATTGGCAATGGGAGAGGTTACAGTTCTTACTAAAGCTACATCGAAAAGTAGGTCTTTAAGAACAACTATCCCCATTGGAATTGTTAAGCAATTTAATCTTTCAGTGGGTGATAAGCTTAGTTGGGAGATTAGGGCTGAGGGTGGAGATCTTATAATTGTTGTTAAACCATTAAAAAATAGAGGTTGAAGAGGGGTGGGAGGAGTATGGTTAAGTGTCCTTATTGTGGCTTTGAGGGGGAGTTTAAGAGTTTAAAGACGTGGAGATTTAGGTTTTACGATGTTGAGAAATTGGAGTGCCCGAATTGTAGGGGGATATTCAATCATTATCATGGTTTAAGTCCTAAAAGCAATAAGATGTCAGAATTCGTTATAAGGATTAAGCCTAAAACTTCTGGTGGTGTTGCGTGAGCTCCCGTGTTACAACTCCCCCCGTGGATATAGATGGCATTGTAGCTTGCTTTAAGAACTCTATTATGAGGGCTCGTAGCGAAGAGGATGTTAGGGTATGGGTTTCTAGATGTATTGAAGAACTTATCCTAAAACCTTTGGGTATAATGCAAGTTGGTAAGTATGAGTATACCTTGATATCTGGTGCTAGAGTTGATGCACTTTACGGACATGTGGTTATCGAATATAAAGCACCAGGTAAACTCTCTACTCAAAGTGATATTCAAAGAGCTAGGGAGCAAGTTATAAAGTACATAACGCAAGAGGCTGGTAACAAGGCTGAGTATGCAAGATACTTGGGGGTTATAATTAGTGATAAAATTGCCTTCGTTAAATATGACCAAAGAACCGATACATGGATTTTGAGAGGCCCCTACGATATTAGAAGGGAAGCAATAGTTAAGTTCGTAGAAGCTCTAAGAGGTCTCAGAAGGAAGCCTCTAGATGTAGAGCATCTGCTAAGCGACTTTGGACCTAAATCTGAGGTTACAATTAAATTGGTTAGGGCATTTTATGATATGATAATCAGCCTTAAAGATGATAGTAGAGCTAAACTATTATTCAGCGATTGGATGAGGCTCTTCAGACAGGCAACTGGATATAGACCTGAAGAGTTAGAGGAACTTCCAAAGTTAGCCTCCGAATATGGAATTCAAGGAAGCGTAAATTATGATGCATTAATATTCTCTATACACACATTCTACGCTCTACTGCTAAAGCTCATAGCAGCAGAAATAACATACCTTTATGGTGGAGGGAAATTCTACAGGTCGTATATAGCTGAACTGGATGATGCATACTCCAAAGGAGGTTTAGATGAATTAAAGAGGACTCTACAAGAACTTGAGGGTGGGGGTATATTCAAGAGGTTATTGAGCATTGAAAACTTCCTCGAAGGAGACTACTTCTCTTGGTATTTAGATGTATTCGACAAAAACTTAGCAGACCTAATAGCGGAACTTGCTAGGCAACTATCTGATTACGAGATTGCCACACCACAATTAGAACCAGAATTTGCAAGAGACTTGCTTAAGAGACTATACCAAAACCTAGTACCAAGCGACCTAAGACATAGGCTAGGAGAATTCTACACACCAGACTGGCTAGCCAACTACCTACTCGACGAAGTTGGATTAAGCTTCGAAAACCTCAACAAAATCGGCGAAGAAGACCCTCTAAAGCCCCTGAACATTAGAGTCCTAGACCCCGCATGCGGCTCAGGCACCTTCCTAGTACTCTACATAAGTAGGCTTAGAAGATACGCTGAAGAGCACTACCTAACCGATATGCTCTTAAGATATGTACTAGACAACGTTGTAGGTTTTGATCTAAACCCGCTAGCAGTATTAACCGCTAGAACAAACTACCTACTGGCAATAGCAGACCTCTTAGCCTACAGCACCGGAACAGTAGAGATACCCATATATCTAGCCGACTCGATAATGATCGAAAAGCAAGGTAAAATGGTTGGAAACGTATATATTCTGAGGACTAGCGCTGGAGACTTCGAAATACCCATTAACATAGTTAAAAAGGGATTATTAACGAACGTACTGGCCGAAGTAACTAGAGGTCTTGAAAACAAATATGAAGCTGAAACCTTCAAGAAGAGGCTGGAATTATCCTACAAGCTTAACTCAGGAGAACTCAACACCCTAGCCGAACTTTACAAGAAACTCCTAAAGCTAGAAGAGGAGGGTAAGAATAGAGTATGGGTAGCAATAATAAGGAATGCCTTCGCCCCCATACTCAAAGGCAAATTTGACTACGTAGTGGGCAATCCACCATGGGTTAACTGGGAAAACTTACCAGAATCCTATAGAGAAGCCAGTAAGGAACTCTGGGATAAATACGGTCTAGCAGAAATCAGGGGGAAGACGGGTCTAGGTAAAGTTAAAAGAGATCTGGCAATGCTTTTTATGGTCAGATGCTTCGACTTATACCTGAAGGAAGGCGGTAAACTAGGCTTCCTTGCACCATTCACCGTGTTTAAAACACAAGCTGGCGCAGGATTCAGAAACTTCCTAGCCAGAAAAACTAAAATCCACGTTATACATGACCTAGTAACCCTCTATCCATTTGAAGGAGCAGTAAACAGAACTTCAGCCATAGTAATTGAAAAAATCTGCGAAATAGATCCAAACAAAATACCAGATAATATGAAAGATGCCCTACACAAAACCTTTGAGGAAAATATGAAGGGAGTAAGACACGTTATATGGATTAACCCAAGCGGAAAAGCCATACCCACAGACAAATCTTTAGAAGATGTTCTCAAAGAAACTAGGAGATATGAAGCTATTATGATCCCCCTAGAACCTAAGAAACCTGAGTCGCCCTGGATGCAAATAACACCCAAAGTAATTGAAGCTGTCAGAAAATTACTAACTGGGCCACAATATTATGAAGCACACGCGGGAGTTTACGTTGCTTTCAATCAAATTTACTATATTCAAATAAAAGGTAGAACACCCGATGGGAAGCTAATAATAACAAATCCACCTGAGCCAGGGCAAAAGAAAAAAGTTAGGCAAGTAGAGGCTATTATTGAAGCCGATCTTGTGTACCCACTAATAAGAGGGAGGGACGTTAAGAAGTGGTACGCTGAGTTTAAGAATAGATACATAATAATACCTCACGACCCTAAAACTGCAAGACCTATATCAGAAAATGAGATAAAAATTAAGCTACCACTAACCTATCAATACCTATATAACTACAAGAACGACTTAGAAAATAGGTCAATACATAAGTTGTGGGGTAAAGGAAATCCCTTCTACTCAGTATATGATATAGGCACATATACATTTGCGCCATATAAAGTTGTGTGGAAGTATGTTGCTGGAGCTATTACAGGAAAAGCTTCGGCATTTGAGTGTGCAGTCATAGAGCCGATAGATGATAAATATCTTAACGTCAAAGTTGCAATCCCGCATGAAAAGTTGATGTTAATTCCATTACAGTCCCTTGAAGAAGCTTATTATTTATGTGGCCTTCTCAACTCCGTTTTCATAAGGTCTATTGTTGCCTCTTATGTTATTGAGACTCAAATCTCTACACATATACTTGATATCGTAAAGATCCCGAAGTTTGATCCTAAGAATGAGTTACATACAAGAATATCTGAGCTTTCTAGGAGGGCTCATGAGCTTGCTAGATGTGTTTATGCTGGTGTTAAGCCTGATTATTGTAGGGGTATTGATGCTGAGGAGGAGCTTAAGAAGGTTGAGGGGGAGTTGGATTTGGCTGTGGCTCAGCTTTTCGGGCTTTCTAGGGATGATCTTAGTGAGTTTGAGAAGCTTATGGTTATTCTTTCCGGTGGGGGGCTTCCGGTTGAGGAAGTTGAGTTGCCTGAGGAGCCTAAGGTTTCCGTGCTTAACACTTTACTACCTCCTGATGTGCAGTCTTACATTGAGGTTGATGTTGTAAATCCATCTGGTGAAGAGCTGGAAGTGGTTTATGAGTTTCCTTGGAGTAAAGGTTCCTTCAAAATCGTTGAGGGTAAGTGTAGAGTAGATGTTCCGCCGCTAAAGCCTGGGAAATATGGTGGCGTGATACGGTATTGTTGGGGTGGTGTTGAAAGGGTTATTGATGTTAATGTTGAGGTGTCGGAGTCTCCTGGTCCGAGGAGGCAGAGGAAATTGGTATTGGGTGATGGGTGATATTATGAGTGAATTGTTTAATAAGGTTAGGAAGTATTTTGGTGATTATGCTGTTGATAAGCGGCTTGCATATGAGCTTGAGTTGGCTAAGCTTCCAAGGTATGTTGCTGAATTCTTGATTTCTGAGTTTATGAATCGTAGTGGTAATTGGGAAGCTGAGCTTAGGGATTTCATTAGAAATCACTATTATGAGCCTGAGGAGAAGGAGGTTGTTAAGCATAGGTTGGTTGTGGATGGGTTGGTGGAGCTTATTGATGAGTTGAGGGTTATCGTGGATATTGAGACGGGTACGCATGTGGGTGTTATACAGGCACTTGACATTTGGGCTGAAGTCCCCATAGATATTGTTGAGAGGAATAAAGCTACTTTGGTGACGGGTATGTGGGGTCTTATAACTCTTATGAGGACAAATGAGGTTAAGGAGGTTTTTGGTAGACCTATAGGGGCTGCTGTTACAGAGTTTCAACCTTTCCAATCACCAGACACTGATCCAAAGATACTGGAGGAGGCTAGGCAACATTTCACTTTTGATGAGTGGCTTGATGTCTTGATAAATACTATAGGGCTTGACCCCAGCGTCTATAGTCCAAGGCAAAAGATACTTCTACTCTCAAGGCTTGTACCCGTTATTGAAGGTAATGTTAATATGGTTGAGTTTGGACCTAGGCAGACTGGTAAAACATACCTATATAGGAATTTGAGCAACTACGTTAGGATAATATCAGGTGGCAACATATCGCCAGCAGCTCTCTTCTACAATTTGAGGACTAGGGTTCCTGGGGAGCTTGTCGTTAAAGACTTAGTTGTCTTTGATGAAGTTAGTAAGGTGAGGTTTCCAAACCCCGATGAAATGATGGGTAAACTTAAGGATTATATGGAGAGTGGTGTGTTCGAAAGGGGTGATAAGAAGGCTGTCTCCGATGCATCACTAGTGTTTATGGGTAACATATCGGTTGAAATGGTTTCCGAAGGCTATATACCCGTAGAAGACTTAACCTATGTACTTCCAGAGCCCATGAGAGACTCAGCCTTCATAGATAGGGTGCATGGACTCATACCAGGATGGGAACTTCCAAAAATATCTCAAGCAAAGTATCACCTATCAAAAGGCTATGGGATAGCTTCAGACTACTTTGCAGAAGCCTTACACTCCATGAGGAAGGAAAGCCTTGTCAGCATGGTCTCCAAACACATAGATCTCTCAGAAAACTTCAAGATAAGAGATGAAAAGAGCGTGAAGAAGATCATGAGCGGCTTACTAAAACTCCTATTCCCAAACAAAACATTCGATAAAAAGGACATCGAAAAAATAGCAAATGCAGCACTTGAATATAGGCAGAGGGTAAGAGACTGGCTACACAAAATAAACCCCGGAGAATTCCCAAAAGAGAGACTTGCTGTCACTGTGAGAACTTAACAATGTACATTATATTTCACCAAGATATATAGGGCTTGAAAACAATTGAGCTTAAGGTGATTTTTAGTACTATGAGTATGCTTTGTTCTATTATAATGAATTAATGAAACCAGTTAATGTGGAAGAACATTGAAACAATGTTATTACCACTATGTTTCTTGAAGCGATCATCAATTCATCTCTGTTATTAAAAGGTCTAAATGATAGTTTATCATTAGAGATATCTATTATAGTTGGTTTATGAGAGGAATGTTTAATGCTAGTTTAAGTATTTATTGAATTTCTGTATATGCAATTGTTAATTGTTTTTTAATAACTTTGAGTTTTTATTGGTAAAGTTTTATATAATTTCTGTTTGACATATTCATTTGTAGAAGTTGTTATGCCGAAATTTTGGATCGCTTCTGGTCCTCCTGAGTATTGGAAGGTTGCTTTTGAGATAGGGAAGATCTGGGGTGTGACTAATGGGAAGTTTACTCAGTGGAAGAAATTGTCCAGTGGCGATTACATCTTATTTTATGCAAATAAGCCTGTTAGTGGCGTTATTGGTTATGGTGTTGTTAGAACAAAGTTTAGGCAAGATAAGCCGCTTTGGCCTCGTGAAATTGAAGAGAGAAGAGTTATATGGCCATATAGATTTGAATTTGACGTTGAATATTGTCTTCCACAAGATGAGTGGGAAAAACGTAGAGTTACATCAAATTATATTGCAGGTGCTAGGATAGGAGGATTAAAACAAATTAGGGAGGAGGAAGCTCGAAAAATCATTAGTGAACTGGTTCCAGCTAAGCCGCCTTCACCCTTAGATGGAATTAATAGTATTGAGAATTCATTGAAGAAGGTTCTTGAGTCAGCAAAGCTATCATTTTCTATAACTCATGAATGTGTTGAGCTGATGTTGCTTAGAATAGGTAAGCAGCTTGGATTTCACACTTATACGGCTGATCCTTCACGAACATGTGATAATATCAGCCTTAAAGAGTTAGCTGATATGGATAAGGATTACTTGAAGAGATATGCTGGTGATCAATTCCTTGAGTAGAGTTGATGTTATATGGCATAGATCAGGAGAAGCTTTTTACGTTTTTGAGATAGTTATTGGTGGCAATATGAAAGAAGCTTTAGTTAGGCTTTTAAGCGTTATTGAACTTAATGCTAAGATGTTTGTAGTGGCAACCGAAGATAGAGAACGTGAATATAGGGAGCTAATCAAAATGCCTGGGCTAAATATTATTATGGGTAGATGCGATTTCATATCAATACCTCAATTGATTAAAATGTATGTACTAACCAACTTATGGAGAGAATCTGTAGACAAGTTAAAGCTTCCTTTTGTAGGTAAATGATAAGCAAGTCGAGTTTATATTTTCTGAGTTTTAATCATTGACATATATCGTTAAAATTTGTTGCATGTTTATGTGTTAATTTTGCAGAGTTTTAGCGAAGATCAAAATGTTAAAAAGGGTCGGATAGATAGGCTGGAATTCTCATAAAATAAATGAGGAGCTTCGATGTATTATCAGCTTAAACTTAAAGATTTGTGTATTTGAATTGTAAAGTTAAATCTTTAAATCGATTTTTCTATAATTTTTATTAATGCGTAAAGAGGTTCATGTTCAGATTGCTAAAGAATTGTTTAAAAAGTTGAATTTACCTAAAAATTATGAAAAAGTATTCATTAGGGCAGTTGTGGAGCCTGATAGATGGAGGCGGAGGCATCCACGTTATAAGCATCATTATCTCCAATATTATACGATACTTGATTATGTTAAGAGAGCAAGGGAGGCATACATTAATGGTTATATCCAAGCATGTCTTCAAAATTTAGGTATAGCTCTACATTTTATTCAAGATGCTTTCATACCATCTCCAAGAACTAGAGAGTTACGAAAATCTCATCAGCACCTCGAGGGGAAAGTGGCATCTTTTAAGGGTGAGACTTTATTTATGCTGAGGAATGCCATCGATGAAGGTTTCATGGTAAGTGTCTCTTCCCCGAAATTTATAGAAAATGTACTATCAAATATTCAATGGATCTATGATGAAGATGAAGTCTTGAAATGTGCTACAAAAACATCGGCAATGATTACGGCAGCAGTCTTTGGTCCAAAAGATCCGCCAAGTGGTCTTCGTGAGAAGTATAGAATGCTTAAAGAGGAGCATGATAAACGAATTTCAAAGGCATCCATTATATCGCTGATAAGCGCAATAATTGGCCTCACTCTAACAATACTCCTCGAAAACATTTACTTACTTCCAATATTCTTCTTCATCATACCGATTCTGATTTATGCAGGAATTCTTTCAGATGATGAAGAATTTTACGAAGTGAAAGAGGAAGCCAGTTGGTATGGCATTAAATAAGAACGTGAAACTATTAAAGCTATACGCATCCCGATTAGTATATTGGGTTTATGCTTCTATTAGTCCTTTTAGGAATCCTTTTATTGCTGGTAGTGTTACGTGTTTTGCTGTTTCAAGCATGGCTGGCTTCGTTATTTCTGGGAGTTCGAATATTAGTCCATCTCTCTTCAGTTGTTCTCTTAGCATGTTTACGTTTTCCACAAGCCTCCCAATCTGCTCCAGATATGCCGACAAAGAGTTTAGGTAGCTTATGAGTTTGAATAGGCTTGTTAAGGCTTCATCGTCACTCTTCCCCTTGAATGTTTCCATGTAGCTCTGTATTGGCTGTAAATCCTCCAAACTCTTCTCCAAAGCTTCAGCCATCCTTAACAGTGGGGCAGCTTGCATCTTAACCCTCCCAAGCTCACTACCCAGAATTGCACCATACCTACGCACAGTAAACAATGTTAAACGCCTATAAACTTCACCAACATCCAAACTCATAATTCCCCATAAATTTGATACTAACATTCAATTATTAATGTAATGTTAACAAGTGTAATCGAAAGTAACTTATAGTTTTTCGAGGATAGGAATATTGAATGGGGGATGAATTTATGACTAAAATTGATGTGGCTTCTGCAATTTGGGGTTATGGTTTTGGACGTATGGAAGCTGAGAGGGAGGCTGAGGAGGCGAGGAAGAAGGCTCACATGGGGGAAGTGGAACCTGCAGTTTCGCTGGAGAGGTTTGAAGTTGATGGGCTGAGGGCTATGGCAACTGTTAAAAATGTTGATAATGCTCCTGCAAGAGTATTTTACGTGCTCCTCCTAGAAGTTTTGAAGCAGCCGAAGATCATGGAGAAGAAGGGGTTGATATTCAAGAAGACTAAGGTTAAAGTTGCTGAGAAAATCAATAAAGCCGTTGAACCCGAAGTATTCACAGTGCTTCCAGGGCAAATCTTCACATTCACAATGGACTTAATTAAGCCGTTAGAAGCAAATCAAAGGTATGCTCTCGAATTACACATGGGTGAACGTGAATATTCTGAATATGATGTAGATGTAGTAGTTGAATGTGGATGGGCTTACATGCTAGAATTCAATGGAGAAAATGTAAAAGTGGTTAACACGATGAACCTTGAACAAGCTGGAATCTTCTGGGGGAAATTGATAGCACAAGCTAAGCATAGCACATCCTATGAAAACATATACATGAGATTCTACATGTCCGATGAACACTATCCACACGAATTTTATTAATCCCCCATTAATTTAAACCTAGAATTGGGGCTAGACACTTAGTGAATTAATGACTTTCATGTTTAGATATGCCCTAAATACTATGGAGACTTCATTTCCATATATACCAATCAATTTCTTCCTTGATTGCTTTCCAAGTCGGGAACTTAAAGAATCTAAAGTAAATAAGCAAGCTTACAAGAATTACGATTATTGGAATTATTATATGGCATGTTGCAGTAAAAATTGACAATATGGAACTTGGTGCAATATGATCATTAATCCGACGTGCTTTATATAAAACTTTGTTCATGTCGCTGGACAAAGCTACCGTGAGTATGCAAATACCATCGTAGATGAATATCCCTATTAAAAATGCAACAAAAATCTGTATTATCCGAGGAAAAGCATAACCGAGGGAAAGCATAGGCTCGTCATGCCTCATTACTCCGATGCTAAATGGGATGATCAAAGAGATCTGTAAAAGAGAGTACAAAAACATTTCCTTAGAGCGAGATTTAAAGAAATCGTAAACTTCCTTTCCAAGGGAGCTGAATTTTGGCGGAGCAAATATTGAAGAAAGTATTGAGGAAGCTATTGAAAGGGAATTTTTTAATGCTTCTTCCATAGCTTCTTCTGGAGTTGATGCCACTTTCCGACGAGAGAGAACTTTTAAAGTTTCTGTTTTTCCAACTGGTATGACGCAATTCTCTTCCACTTTCTTCATGAATGAAATAGGATTCAATTTGGAACATTCTCTTTCAAAGCTATCATGCAAATGTTTGTTTACATCTGGACTGGGAATAGGTCTATCTTGAAGATAATGAAGCAGTCTTCCCAGCATGTAGTCAGCTTTATCCCTTTTACCTTCCAGTAATGAGTGACGAGCTTCGACAGCAATCTCTTCCAACAATGATAAAGGAGTACCATGATGGGATACTCTTACCCATCTAGTTCTTTCCCTGCCACTTCTTGTTCTATATTTCTCCTTAACATAATCTGGAGATATGTCAGGTGTGGTTGCAGCTTCAGCTATTCTTCTTGATCTAGAATTTTCAATACCCAACGCGGATGTAACAGCTAACGTTATGGCTTTATGAGTATCAGCATGCATTTTTCATTATACTTTGCATTACAAAGAAACTTATAAACCTCCCCTTACGCATTAATTTCTTCAAAATAATCCCAGCCATTTACATTGTATTCATTGTAGTTTCTTCCCAATTAGAAGCAAATAAAGCAAACATAGTAACTCTCAGAAAGTTTTTAGAAGCTCAGCTGGTTTTTCAATCACGTGAATTGAATCGTATGGAATAAAAATGTCAGGACACTACTATCAATACCAGCTTAAGATCATGTTAGACAAGGCTTTCCTAAAATCTTCGAAGACTAATTATGTGATTGAAAGGAAATTCCAGCAAATGATGGGAAATCTAGTTTAAGGTTCTTAATATCTATATTTAGTGTTCGTTTGATGTACGCTACTAACTCTAGTTCTCCTGAGCCTCCTAGGTAGATGTTGTCTATGATGTCAATGTTATAGCTTGATAGCGCTTTTTTCAAGTACTGAGGGACTGGTTTAAGTGAAGCAATTATCATATGTTCAGGTCGAAATATCTCCATGTAGGGTTTAATCTGTCTTTCCACGTCCTTCTCCCAAGAGGGATAGTCGGTATTCTTGCACTCTATTATTAGCTTCACTGCTGGCTTTTGCATGAACTCCTCAGGTTTCTTAGCGTAAGTGAAGGTTATATCTGGCCTTAAGGGTATACTTCTTAGCCCCAGTCTTTTTCCAACTTCTTCAGCCCTCTTATATATTTCTTTTAGCTCTAGCTGGACCAGGAATTTAAGTTCCTTGTTTCACTCCTGTGATGAAGATCTTCCTAATCTGTTGGAATTTGATGTTAAGTACTAATATGATTTCTATGGTTGCTTTGGCTGTAAGTATTATCAATTTGGTAAAGTGTAAATTATTTTGATGCTTAAACTTTAAAGGGATGGGAGAGCAAACAATAAATTGAGCCGAAGTTAAGATATTTCTGTAAGCAAATTTGGGGAATGAGGGTTATCCTTATTTTCAATTGTTTTGGAGGCTGTTTTGAAGGGATATTTTGGTGAGGGGATATGAGGTTAACGAGGAGGGAGAGGGAGGCTTTGGGGGAGTTTGTTGAAGCTTGTAAGGAGAAGTTTGGTGGGAATTTGGTTTCCATTGTTCTTTTTGGTTCGAGGGTTAAGGGTTATGCGAGGAGGGATAGTGATTATGATTTGTTGATAATTGCGAGGAATTTACCTGACATAAAAGAAAGGTTTGATCTTTTGGGGAAGGAGGAGAGTGAGATTTGGGATAAGTATGGGATAAAGATTTCTTCTTTGCTTTTTGAAGAGGAGGAGATTTTCTCCCCAGTGAATCCTCTTTTGTTTGGGGTGCTTTCCGGCTATAAAGTTTTGTTTGGAAGGGAGAATTCTGAGAGAGGTTTAAAGCAAGCGAAGGTTTGGATTGAAGAGATGGATCCAATATATGTTGATGGTGAGAGGGGATGGAGGGTAAAAGAGTTGATAAAGAGTTAGCAAAGGAATCTTTCTTAATAACATTTGATAATTTGAAAAGTGCGAAAATTAATTAATTTTGCATAAATCGGTAAAAGCAAGGTTTATTGTTTGTTTTTTATTTGTATTGGGTTTTTGGTTTCTCTAATGGTTTTCATTTTTATTGCTATACATTCTTCTGAGCGAATTTTTGCTTTGGCACTTTTAAATGGTTCAGCTCGGGCTTTCGTCACTTTTATCACCATACACGATATGTTATTGAAAACTTGTTTAAATGTGTATTGTGTGAATTTCCCCTATACTTAAGAACTATAGGGATTTATAGGGTGAGAAGCGAATTTAAAAGTGATGAAATGGAACTTTAAATGGGGGGAATGAGGTATGAATGGGAATGGTGAACCTCAGTATGTTACGCTTGAATTTTGCAATGAATGCTTCAATAGGATGATGGATAAGCTTGGCGATATAGATAGGAAGGTGACTGAACTTAGGGATATAGAGAAAGAAAGGGCAAGGGATTGGAAAATGTTCATCTTATCAGTCTTGTCGGGGGCTATTGTTGCCTTAATTACTTGGTTGCTTTCGCACTTATGATATTTAAAACACATTACTTTTGTAGTAATACTCTTCAGGTGGGTGGACGTTTAAATTTTGGGATGTTTTGTTTAGTTTGGTAAACTCGTTTCAGCTCTCCTTTTCTCCATAAGCCCCCTTCAGGAATCCCCTCATATTTATTATTGTTTTCCACTAGTCTTCATAGTTTCTAGTATTAGGGAGAGTAAGGCCTTGTTTTCATCTGGATCTAATACCCTATCAATGTACATTTTGTTCATCAATTCCCCCAATCGCCCATACATTTCCCGTAGGATTGACCTATACTCCTTATAGTTTTCCCTCTTCTCCCCCTCAGATTTCTCAATTCTTCCATCAACAACTTTTACCATTTCATCAAGAACTTCGCGCAACTTCTCTAGAAGTGGAATTAATTCTCCCATGAATTCACCATTTAAAACATAGGAGATGGAATGCTTATTAGCTTTGTGTTTAATTATCAAAATTCATAAGAAATTATTAGAGCAAGTGAGTTGCCTGAATCTGCGCCTGTAAACAAGTGATTATGGTTTGAAGAGCTTGATTCATCTACAATTCATTTATCAGCTTCCAATTCAATTTAAGTCCATTTTGGCGTGTGGGCATTTGGAATTGAGTCTAGTTTTGGTATGTATGGTTTTATGTCTATTATTGGCGTGTCTTCTATGGCGTCAAGCCCCTTAACGGTTAATGTGCACCCCTCCCTCTTCACAAGTTCAACGACGCATAGGCCTATTGGGTTTGGTCTTGATGGACTTCTACATGCGAATACTCCTGTTAAAATTGGTATTGTGCCTCTCTTTGGGTAGACGAGTAGTGTTCTCCTATCCCTTTCATTGTCTCGTAGATGCATCCAATATAGTATTATTAGATGTGAGTATTCTTCTATCCCCTTAAGTGCTTCGCAGAATTCTGGGTGAATCTTCACAATAGCTTCATCCCCAGCCTTCTCCACAACCCCCACAAACACCAACCTAGCAGCTCCACCCTCCATAGCCCTCATTTAACTTAAACTTGTAAGTATAGATAAGTGTTCTTATGCCATGTTTTCATTGAATATTCAAATTTTGAGATTTGTGGTTTATTTCTTCCTCTCCCAATATATCATTAAGCTCATTAGTAGCAAGGCAGCTTCACTATAGCTCAACTTTTTCCCTTCTGAAATCTTCTTAAATACCCTGGATAAAGCCTCCTCTAAAGCTTTCAAAATCAATTGTTCAACAGTCACCGAAGTGGACATAGAAACACCATTACCAAGATATTAATGCTTTTTAAGCATTATAAATGTTGCTTATACTAAACTTATCCGCCAAGCCTATCCACTTGATCGAAAACGCTTGAGTCGATTCGTAACTATGGGGAGGACCTCAGCATATCTACACTTCGCAAGATAATTGGCTTCATGATTTAGCGATGTTTATATGATAGTGTTACGTTGTGTAATTTGTGGTGAAGCTGAGGCTTAAGGTTGGGTCTAAGGGCAGACAATTATACCTAAAATGTTGCGTGAAAAGTATGGGATCAAAGAAAATGACTATGTTTTGATTGAAGTTAGAGATGAAAAGCTTGCAATAATGAGGGTTCCAAGCATTGAGGAAACTTTGGAGTGGATTAAGCTTAGAAGGGGGAAATTGAAGGCGAAGCAAGCTAATCTTGGTGATCTTGCCGAATTCGATTTAGAAGAGGAATTTAATGAAGATATTCATGGACACAAGCCTTCATCCATTTAAACATTCTCGAAGAACATTTATCAAATTTGCAGTTGGTCATCGTAATTGAAAACACTTATATTTAGGTAGCGATATATTGCCTATCTTGAGTATCTGTTTATGAGTGGATACGTTACTGTTTCCGTTAGAGTTAAGAGGGAATTGTTGGATGAGGCTAGGAGGCTTAACATAAATGTTTCTGAGCTTATTAGGGGTGCGCTTGAAAATGAAGTTCGTAGGCGCAGGTTAATGTTGCTTGAAGAGAAGTTGAAGGCTAAGAAGTCTATTCTCGAAAAGATCGACGTTGACATGGTTGTAAGGCTCATTAGGGAGGATAGAGGGAGATTGGAAAAGTAAAACATATATTTGTTTGATGTGTTTAGCTTAGTTAAAGTGCTTAATTAGTTTAAATAGATCTTTGGGGGGTTGGAGGAGTTTGTTTGGAGAATTAAGATTAGGAAGTTTATTAAGAGATGGAATAGGCTCCTCAGGGATGTGAAACCTAGTGGGAAGGGGTTTTCAGTAAGAAGTGTAAGGGAGGATCGTGAAAATCATTAATGATTGGTTGTACTTTGTAATTGTAGTAGTGTTTTTATGGCGCATGTTAATGGTGTGAAGGCTTTTTCGAGCATTTCAACTTTAGCATTTCTTATAAGCTCCCTATATCCACTTACACCATGATCTTTGAACCATTTCTTAATGCTCTCCTTGTTAGCTTCCACATTTTCTCCGCTAAGGAGCTTTATTAGCTCTGCATAGTTTTCCTCAATACTCTTAACCTACCTTGAACAGCTAGGATTATTATCCCTTGCTTACTGCCTTTTTCAACAGTAATTTTCCAACAACCTTCACATAAATGCTTTATCTTGCCAAGAATCGTAAAACCCCTTTCACTTAATGCTTTCTTGAAGTCATTAATGGACCTTAAGTGTTCTTTGTCAAGCAATACGAGAAACCTTAATGTTTTCCTCTCTTTGTCAAATAGCGTTGCTAAGATCTCTGTTACCTTTAAGCCAGTTGCTGGTGCGTATTGGGGAAGTATTAAAACCGATTTATGATCATACTTTTCACATATTTCTCCGAGAGTCCTTATATCTCTACTTCCATCTCCCGTTAGGACGTATGCTAAAGGTTCTTTTAAAAGTTCTTTAACGGCTACGCCTCCTCTCCCAATTAACTTCACTCTACTACACCTTCAATTATGGCTCTTAGATCGATTCCCTTTTCAAGAATTTCTTCAAGTTCATCAAGTTCGATACTCTTATGGCGGATCATATCGTTAGCATCCTTCTTCAACATTATTATTTTAGCATCCCTAGGTTCAATAAATATAAGGCTGTGTAAAACATCGAGGCTATGCGTAGCTATCACTACTTGTCTCTCAGATTCAGCTAACCATTTCAATAATGTATTCATAAGACTTGGATGCATAGCGACTTCAATATCATCCCATAAAACCAGCGCTGGATTAAGATGCTCCACCGCAAAATACATTAAAATGAACCTTTTAACTCCTTCACCAAGGTCATTAAGGCTTACGTAACTGGTGGTATCTCCGACCTCCTTCCTAACGAAGAGTTCATTACCTCTAGTGAAAACCTCTGTAAACCTATCATAAACGACATCTTCTAAATATTCCCTACACACCTTAGTGTGAAGCCCCTTCTTAACGATACCATCAAAGCTCCTAAAAGAGTAATCATGCAACTCCTTGTAAGCATTACTATGGTCTGGTACGTAAAGCGCCAATGCAGAACCTCTGGGATTAATGGATTTTACAAGGTTTTCATATTGGTCCCCTAACAAATTTATTTCAACTTCATTCCCACCTAAAAGTGTCTTCGTTTTAGCTTCTACACTTATGTTTTCGGCTAATATTTTTACTTCAACCTCCCCTACGTTTACGGTCTCATATTCAGTAATTCCACGTGGATATTTTAATACCCCTTTTACTCCGAGCTCAAAACTTATAGTAGCTTCTCCAGAATATCCATAAACTAGGCGTTTCCAATCTCCAATAAGCCCCTCAATATAACCGCTAGCTGATCTATCGTATGGTGGAATATTACGTCCACGTATAGGCATCGCCAATAGGTAGAGTGCTTGTAGAATTGAGGTTTTGCCAGTACAGTTTCTGCCGACAAGTACATTGAACTTGCTAAGCTCAATGGGCTTTTCCAGCCCTTTAATTCCTCTAAACTCCTTTATATCAAAGCTCTTTATAAGCCTCATTGAATAACGCCCTACAACATTAATAATGATTGATTAAATTATATGTGTTTCGTAATGGTTAACGTTTAATTAATACAACCTTTAAAGAAATCATCATCTGAAGTTTCAATTCTTAATAATAATGGAGGAGATGGAGAAACTTCTAGTGAAAGTTTTACTCTTCGCCATTAATCTTCTTAAACAAATGTTTAGATGGCGGTAATCGATATTACATGATTGGTTTTATGGGTGTTAAGGTTAAGGCTAGGTTTTGGAATGTATTTAAGCCGGATGATGTTAGGAAGGTTAAGGTGTTTATGGATGCTGACGCCATATATGGTGTGCTGCCCAGTAGCCTTGTGAATTCCATGAATGTACTTGTTATTGGTGTTAGGAGGTTTATGTTGGCTAATGATCAGGTTGTTGGGGGGTGGGTGTTATTGGCATTGAAGTTCAAAGGGTTAAAGCATATACGCTAGTGGTATTTGGTGATGAGGGTGTTCACCTACTTGGTGTAACTGCACTTGAAGAGTTGGGTTTTGAAGTGGATCCAATTAAAGGTGAACTGAAACCCATGAAGCTTATACTTATGTAACGCCATCATCCCATTAAAGGGGGTATCAAATTCTTTTGCTTACATAAATTTTACGTGATAACTTTTTATATGAAAAGTTTGTATGCTATTTATGGAGGAAGGTTTGAATGCGTTTATTTACGGTATTCTTGCTTATGGTAACCGTGGTAACGTTCATTGTTTTCGGCATCTTCTATCAATCCCCTTATGCTATTGAGAGAGCTTTAGCTTTCGGAAGCGCTATTACTGGGCTTATTAGTTTCGCCTACACCATATATCGAGGTTTAGTTAACATAATCTCTAATCATGTGGCGAGGTGGGCAGATCAAGTTGTGGTGAAGCCTATAGCTACCTTGATAGTTATGACGAATGAAGATATCAAGAGGAAGTCAATTCAAGAAATTGTTATGGATTTACAGAGGTCTAGGGAGGTAACGGATTTAATCTTAAAATCGATTAGGTCTACATAACCCCTTTTTCACGCTTCTATGGTTGAATATTTATCTTCAGACCAACTCCTCCATCTATGTATTTGTCGCTATAGTACTTTGCAAGATACTGTCTAATGGTATCTCCACTACAATGGATTGGACATATCCTCTCAACACCCATCTCCACAAGCTCATCTACAACTTCGCGGACTTCATCCATATTTGCTCCAGACATGTGGAAGCCTCCGATAACCATGTATGGTTTCACACCTATATCTCGAACTGCTTGCCTAACCATGTTGACTACTCCTGGATGGCTGCAACCCACAAGTACTATTAACCTTCTATCAGTCTTAATTGCAACAGCTTCCTCCATTGGTGGACCATAAAGTGGTTTAACCACGTAGATTCCATTGGCAATTTCAATTGTGCTATTCACAATGATAGGTTTAAGTCCTAGGCTCTTCACATACCCAATCAACCCTCTATCTGGAGGAATATAGATCTTCAACTTCGGCTTTAGGGAAGCTATAAGCTCTAAACCCCCCGTATGATCTCCATGCACATGACTTATCACCACGAAATCTATCTTTGACAAATCCACTCCAAGCTCCTCTGCATTAAATCTCAAAACATTCGGATCTGGTCCCGTATCGAAGAGGAATTTAGCTCTCCACGCATCAACGTAAATTGAGAGCCCCCAAGCAGTCTCCAAGCCAGACCTATAGGGATTATTATCCACTAGAACAGCTATGCGAATACCTCCTCCACCCACCCCTATAGTTGCATTCCCAATTTTATGTTCTTGTAATTCTTGTAAGGGCTTCTTCGATTTTTGAAGTATGTTGAGTAATGCTACCACAAATATTCCTATGACAATTAAAGCTACTAGTATAACCCATATGCGTGTAGGTTTATTCAAGAGGGGTACGCATGCTATGAAATGTAATCCCCGCTTATAATCTTTACTTAAACTTCACTTAACAATATGCAGAACCTTTCGTGAAAAACTATGAATACCAAGAAGACGTTTTAGAAATACTTCCCCCCTTTTACAGAATCATATTTAAGGCACTATGTTGACGTTGTAGGTTAGCCAACACATTCTCCCATATGTTTTGAATCCCACCTTCTCGTATACGTGTTTTGCTGGATAGTTGTCTGCTCGAACATGTAGCCCTACGTGTTCCGTGCTTTTCAATGCTTCCCTCACTAGGAAGGATGCTAGCGAAGTTGCACATCCCCTATTCCTATATTCTGGCTTCGTATAGAATCCACCTATAATCCATATTTCAGGGATTTTAACTTGCACGCAAGCCACTGAAACTAATTTATCATCCTTAAATATTCCATAGAATGGCAGTTCCTTAAGGAAGTTTTTAGCCTCCTCCACATCTTCATCTGTAGGCTTATCCCTCCTTAAACTTGCAAGGTGGATGGCGTCGGTCAAGCTTAACTGTCTAATTTCATGATTTATGTAGAGACGTTCTTCACCCCTCCTTAAGAGCATGAAATCCATATCATACCTCGCATTTACTGCAAATTTCCGTCTAATAATATGTTCAGATTCCGGGAATACATGAAACATTATTTTATCTGCCGATACAACGTCGAGAAGCTCCTCAACAGCCTCCTCCTCACCCCAAAGCCAAATAGCATGCATACCTGTACGGCTTAAGAAATCCAGTAAAAGACCCTTCAATTCATAATCTTCAAGGCATATGAAGAATTTCGCCCTATGACGTAAATAGTGGAGGTCGTAAATGGCATATGCATTGATAAATGGATCTTTATAGAGGAATTTCTCAACTAAGGGAAGGAGGTCATCGGTAAGTTCCTTCACAATTAACATCCGCTATCCTCCTCAATCCTTAAGCTACAATTAATACATTAATACATAAAAAATATATTAAATATTAATGCTCGTTTGTGGTTTAAAGCTTCCTTTATTTGGTATTGAATTTAAATTTTGAGGGATGGGATTAATGGTGTTGAAAGTAGAATTAGTATGATGCTGTAGAGGAGGATTATGAAGGCTATTTCCCTCCCATTTTCAGGTCTACTCTTCCCCAACAGTTTCCTCATTGGTAGAGTTGCTAGGTTTGATATTTGCTTTGGGAGGGGTAGCATGAATGGCGTGCAATTACGATACCTTACATATTCATCTCCATACATCCTAACCATAACGTTCTCTTCATGTAGGGCAACACCTACAATTATTAGGGTGGAGATAAGCCATGGGAGGCTTGGTGGTGGAACATAGCTGCCTTTATGCGCACCTATCGTGGACGCTAAAATCGTTAACCCATAACTCCATAGGAGGAATCCAAAATATTGAGGATGCCTTGAATATTGATAAATCCAAAAATCTATTATTCTAATCCCCTTAAACTTGCCATAAAGCCATGTGAAAACGCCTAAGAAGAATATAATTAACCCCATCACCATTATTATAAGCGATAGTAGGGCGCTTAGATCCATAAATGAAAGTTGGAAAGCCCAGGCTATGAGTGAGATTGGTAAAGCCAGTAGAAGGTATGGTAGATAGATTACGTCTCCAAGTCTGAGAATTATGGGGCATAAGTCGAGTAGTGGAAGCCAGAGTAACCTTAAAACCCCTATACCCGCAAGGAAGAACATTGCGGAAGCAAAGTAGCCGAATGTTGGAAGATACATGGCAAGCGACCCTAAAATGGAAATCTTCATCCGCCGAATAATGAAGCCAGCCAATATCAAAACTAAGGTGGCTATAAATGAAATGTAACCAAACGGTCTCAAAGCTTCAACCCTCTTACTAACTTCCTTAAAATCCCACCAATAGAAACATTCTGGGAAAAATTTCAAAAGAAACCAGTGAATTGTATCGGAAACGACAATAATTACATACAATAGGGCTACGGAGAACAGGATGGATAAAATCAATGCAATGGAAAATTCTACAGACTTCATTTCCATAACATTTTCACATTTTCTCAACGATTAAATCTTCCTATTGTATTGATTTTGGTTAGGTTTAAATGGTTGGTTTCGATAATGCTGTTCGGGTGTGGGTTTAAATGGGTGGGAAGGAGCTTGTGCCTTCAACATGTACTTATGCTGATTCCTTGAAATATGCTGGTAAATGCGGGGAGTTTTTGCGGAGATGGATTATGGGCGTGATGGCTGGTTTATGTGAGGTGGATGAGGAGACTGCTAGAAGGATTTTGAGGAGGGCTGGTGAGGAGTGTTGTAAAATTTTC
>Ga0326760_1000491_pt1 | contig 20970 bp, 21 predicted proteins | sample GCREP_S_FD_207668 | JGI IMG/M metagenome (GOLD analysis project Ga0326760, IMG submission 207668) | Hot spring sediment microbial communities from Geyser Creek Basin, Yellowstone National Park, WY, United States - GCR.EP_S | ecosystem: Environmental > Aquatic > Thermal springs > Near-boiling... | reverse complement strand
GTCTGAGAGAAGTCGAGGTGTTTAAGAGGTATGGAAGCGTCATAACTGTGGCTGTACACTCGTCTCCCAAGACGAGATTTGAGCGCTTATTGAGGAGAAAGAGACCGGGTGACCCATCCACGTATGAAGAGTTCTACGAGAGAGACATGACAGAGTTGCGTTTCGGCCTCGGCGACGTTATCGCGCTAGCTGACTACGTAGTGGTCAACGAGGGGGATATTGAAGAGGCCAAGGCAAAATCCAGAGAGATCTTTATGAAAATACTTAAAGAGGTAGAGAACAGTGATAAGGGTAGTTGTTGAGGCGGAGGTAAGGCCTACAGAGAGCGAGGATAAAGTTAAAAGAGCAGTACTCGCCATTATTAAACCCAGCAAAATCAACACTGAGGAGCTCTACGGTGGATTTAAATTAATTAGAGCAGAGTGTAGTAGTCTAGAGTGCCTAGAGCCTCTGAGGAATGTAGTTAGAAAACAGCAAGTTGAACCAGCACTTAAAACCTACTTGTTGAAATACAAGCAGGCTACTAGACTAGTACTCTTACTTCATAAACAAGCCGCTTACGTTGAAAAGCTCTCACTAATTGACAGCGAGAGGGAATCTCCGCTCGGCCCCATAAAGCTTGAAATAGAGTGCTCTAGTGAAGGAGAACTCAATGAAGTTGTAAAGTACCTGACGGGGACTCAGACTAACTACTAAGTAGCTAAATTACAGTGCCAATATCAACTTGTCTGTAGCCACAACCGTGTTCCTGAACACTCGATACGCGTCTACAAAGACTTCTTCATCACCGTGTCTAGCACTAATATGGAATAAAACAAGTAGTTTTGCCCCGGATTTCAGCGCTATTTGGGCTGCATCAAAAGCCGTTGAGTGTTTTTGCTCGTGGGCCTCCTTACTGTAAATACTTGTAAAGGTTGCCTCGTGAATTAAAACGTCAACCCCCTTACAGTTCTCGATCACACTTGTACACGGCACTGTATCACCAGTGTAGCACAAAGTCTTCTTACCAATAGTTAAGTGAATTCCATACGCCTCTACTCCGTGGTCTACGGGAAACCACTTTACTTTTACTTTTGAATCCTCGTACAGGGTATTAGTGTGCATGTCGCGTAGCTCTACTTTAAACCCAGGTCTAATAAACCCGGTTTTAAATAGTGCTTCTAGTACTTCGCGAAGGCTCCTCGGCACTGTAATTACAAGTGGTTCTTTTCTGTCCGAGAGAGTCATTGACTGTAATAGTCCAGGTAACCCGAGATAGTGGTCTCCGTGTCCGTGAGTTATAAATACTACTTTTACTTTTAGCGGACTTAAACCAGCCTTAAACATTCTAGCCTGGCAGCCCTCTCCAGGATCAATCAAGTAGATGTCCGAGTCCACTTTGATCGCTATGCAGGGAAGCGACCTCACTATGGGCATAGCCGCGCCCGTACCCAGGAAGAAAATCCTAGTATTCAAATCCACTTCACCACGTTAATTACTCTAACTAGTGAACTATGCACGTAGTCGTAATACCTCTCAGTAACCCTTAAACCGTGATCATGTACTACCTCGTCAACGTAGTCCTCTAGCCAGTGTGGAGCCATGAACACCGCGAAGCCCCTCCTCGACAAGTACTCAGAAAGCTTCTCCACAAAGGCCCTATATAGGTTTTTAATCTCCACGCCGTGAGTACTAGCCCCTCTCCCATACGGTAAGTCCGTGGCGACGTGATCTACTTCTCTATATGTCAGCGTAGTGGAGTCCCCGTGTACTACTACACTGTTAGCTCTAAAGAAAAACACGTTATCTCTCATACCGCGGACAATGGCACCGTCTAGATCTACTCCTATAGCTCTTATACCCATAGACCACGCCTCAGTGAGAACAACGCCTGTTCCAGCAAACGGGTCGAGTATAAGGCTACCTCTACTAGCCCTAGACAAGTTAACTAGTACACGCGCTATATCCGGGGTTAACTCTATACTCCTCTTAAAGGGCTTAATGCGCGCTCTCTCTTCGAGTAGTTTGGATTTAACAGTATACTTCTTGACGCCGAGGAGAGCCAGCCCACTCGAGAAAATTAACCTGTACTCTACACCGCTCTTGGCACTCTGCTTAAATCCACCAGCCTCCAGGAATAGTTTAACAGCGTTATTGCTCACAGTAGATTTAAAGACAGACACGTGAACTCTCTTCTCGTTAACAATACTCGCAGCGCTCTTCGCACTACTACTAGAGTAGGCGTCGAAGACTCCCAGCAAGACACCGGCTTCTTTCAAGTACCCGGCTCTACTCATTATGCTCTCAGCAAGGTCTACGCTATCAACGCTACTCGTGATGCATATCATTGTATAGCACTTAATACTAGTATTAGCCCCTAGGGCTTCAAGTAGTGCTCGAAGCTCTCCTCTAGCTAAGTGCTCGTTATCTCCTCGTAGAGTAAAGTACAGTGTAGTCACTACTTAAATACCCAGTAGTCTCTTTAACTCTGCAGAGATCTTATTAGTAATATCCACGTACTCTAGTAGTGGGTGTGCGTGCTTAGTGCTCAGTGTATTTGCTAGTAGAATTCTATAAGCACCCGACTCTTCAAGTCTCCTCACAGCTTCGCCTACTAGTAGTCCATGTGTAGCGGCAATGACAACTCTCCTAGCACCCTTACTGAGGATTATTCTAGTAGCTTCCGCGACCGTGCCACCCGTGCTTATAATGTCGTCTACTAGCAGGACATCTCTCCCAGAAATACTGATCTCTCGTGGAACATAGCTCACCTCGCCGGTAATCCTGTCTCTCTGCTTAACTAAGAAGTCGCAGTTTAGTCCATGTGCCCTCGCGGCGTAACAGGCTCTCTCTAAAGCACCTTTATCTGGCGCTATTACTACTGGGTTGTCTAGGTAGTTTAGTGCTCTAGCAACTAGTAGATCTGAGACTAGAATGTTGACGGCTTTATCCTGAAAAGGCTCTAATACGCGTGTACTGTGAACATCTACCGTTACCAGTTGCCCCGCCCCTGCGGATTTAAGTAGCCAAGTGACAAGGCCGCCTGAAACAGGCTCACCGGGCAAAAACATCTTATCCTGCCTCGCGTACGCGAGATATGGTATAACAGCTGTAATGCCGACAGCGCCAGCTCTCCGAGCAGCGTCAATAGCGAGCAGCGTTTTAAGTAAAGCCTTCTCCTGCCTTGGATAAGTAGTTGAGAATAATACTACGTTATTCGACTTGACTCTTTCGGGTTCAAGTATTCTCACGTAGAGCTCTCCATCAGGAAACTCCTTCTCGTGTACATGGATTACTTCTAGTCCAAGCTTTAACGCCACTTCTAAGCCGGCAGGGTACTCGCTTAAAATAATTGCTACGTGCACTCGTAGACACCACAGGATATATTGGGACTTATAGGTAAATAGTGTTTCGAGGGAGTTAAGTAGTGTCCGAGTTTAAACTTAGGGCATTTGACACTAAGAGACCAGGTGTGAAGTCAGCAGTGCTCTGGGTTAGTCTTGGAGATGGGAGAGTGCGCTGTGATCTCTGCTATAGGAGGTGTATTATTGTACCAGGGGCTTTTGGCGCCTGCGGAGTGCGCTACAACTACAATGGTCAGCTCTACACTGTAGTATACGGTATATTGACGGCGGCGAACGCTGATCCAATAGAGAAAAAGCCCCTTATGCATTTTCACCCGGGAGCTTCGGTCTTCTCGATTTCGACAGCTGGCTGTAATTTCTACTGCAAGTTCTGCATTAACTGGGTGCTCAGCCAGAGCAGGAGAGACAGAGTTTACGGTGAGCCCTGGGAACCAGAGGACGTTGTCGAGGCTGCTAAGCGGAGTGGTTGTCACGGTATAAGCTACACTTACAATGAGCCTACCGTGTTCTACGAGTTCTTCTACGACACGGCTAAACTCGCTAAGAAAGAGGGTTTATTTAACACTATTGTTACTAATGGCTACATGACACCCGAGGCTATTCGCGAGTTAGGGGGACTCGTAGACGCGGCAACAGTTGACTTTAAGGGCTGTGGCAACGTAGAGTTCTACAGGAAGTACATGGGTGTACCAGACCCCTCTCCAATATTCGAGAGCATTATGGAAATGAAGAGACAAGGCTGGTGGATAGAGATCACAAATCTAGTCGTACCCGAAGTGGGAGATAAGCGTGAAGACGTAGAGAAGCTCGCTAAGTGGGTGGTTGAGAACCTCGGACCCGAAACTCCATTTCACCTATTGAGATTCCACCCAGACTACCTACTACAAGACCTCCCCTCTACACCTGTTAAAACACTAGAGGAACTAGCAGATGTAGCGTTGAAGTGTGGTCTTAAACACGTGTATATTGGTAACGTGTGGGGCCACGAGTTAGAGAACACTTATTGCCCTAGTTGCGGTGAGCTAGTAGTTGAGAGAAAGGGGTTCTTTATTACTAAGTGGCGTTTAAGGAACGGCTTTACGTGCCCAAAGTGTGAGTATAGGCTTAACTTCCGCGGAGAGTTTCACGGTTCAAGTTACAGGTCTCTATTCTGGTGGTAGCTGTGCCGTACTTTATCATCGTGCTGGGAACAGCTGGTAGTGGTAAAACCTCTCTTACAAGTGTACTTCAGACTTACCTCGTAAGCCACCAGCTAGACGCTATTACAGTTAACTTGGATCCAGCTGTTGAGAGCCTACCCTATAAGCCCGATATCGATGTGAGAGACTACGTTGACGCTAGGGAAATAATGAGGAAAACCGGGCTGGGCCCTAATGGATCACTAATAGCGTCAATAGACATGCTCATAACTAATATTAGTGACCTCAAAGAGGAAATAGACTCGTATAGAGCTAACTACGTAATACTAGACACTCCAGGCCAAATGGAGATCTTCGCTTTCAGGCCCACAGGGCCACTAGTTCTAGAGTCAATCGTGGGAGACCACAAGGTCGCCGCACTCTTCTTAACAGATATAACATATGCTACTAGGCCTTCAAGCCTCTTCTCAGCACTACTCCTCGCAGCCTCAACTCACTTTAGGCTAAAGTACCCGCAAGTCAATGTTCTCACTAAAATAGACTTGCTGCCCAGAGAGGAGGTAGAGAAAATCCTAGCAATGCTCGGAGACCCAGAGCAACTAGTCAGCGGCATTAGTAGTGAGCACGACCTCAGACTACTCTGGGATCCAGGCGACGTGGAGTACATAGCAGAGAAGCTCACAATATTCGAGACAATACCGGTATCAAACACAACGGGAGAGGGCTTTGACGACCTCTACGCAAGCATACAGCGCATAGTAGCGGGAGGCGAAGACTACTACACCGAGGAGCCAAACCCCGTACTCTAAAGAACACTGTGAAACAACATTCCAGTGAAGGAGTAGGTGAGGAGAAAGCCCCCTAGATGCAACAAATAAACATGAACTAATGAGAATGAGCATCTAGGGACAAACGAAATATGAAAAAGCTCTGGATGGTGTTGGCGATTGTGTTTGAGGCGGCCACTTAGGTACAATATGGTCAACTATGTCCTTGGGCGTTCACGCCTTATCAAGCGGCATGCCAATCGTATATATTTCCGTAACTCGTAAATAGTCTGCAAATACTATCCCAGCTATCAGAGTATTGTTAGTAATCGAATTCCTATATAGTGCACTGGGTTATCTCATCAAAGTATATTCCGGCGAGGCAGATCGCGTCGAATAGGATAGATGTGTAATTGCCAAATGCAATGTATCCTCCTCTACCTCCACGTGCTTTGTGCAGTTCACGGATAACCGCTAAGAACTCCTCTCGCGTAGTATTATCCCCTATAATCCTTGCAATCCACTTACCACTGAATACTACTATAAACGCGTCACTTAGATTACCCGGTGAGGTGTCCTTGAAGTATAAGTAGTGATCAATTCCAACTCTCTCAAAGAGCGTGTAATTAACTCTAGGCACAACAGCTAGTGTTAAGTTGTCATCTCCAATAAATACAACTCTCCGAACATTGAGCTCCTGACTAGCGTGAGCAATTACTTGGAAACTACGAGGAGAATTCACAACTAGTGGTGATACCAGGGTTGGTGCCAGAGAGAACTATTACTAGTATTGTTTAGTACCTCATCACCTGGGAAGCCCCTATTAACAGTAGGGCCCTATAATAACTATACCTCTACCCGCTACTTATATGTTGTCGAAGAACTACTAACTACTAGTGCATTTCTGTATAATTTCCTCCACGACTCGTGGTAGATCTCTGTAGCTTTCAACTTTAATAAACTCAACACCTACTTCTCTAGCCGCCTTCTCATCGTAGACTGTATCCCCTATGAAGACTACTCTGCCCGTGTACTTCTCTATAATGTACCTTAACTGGTCAGCTCTAATTGGAGTGTAATCTCTAGTTACGAGTTCTCCTGTTATACTCAGTAATCCAAGCTTTTCAAGTACTATTCTAGCTGTCTTATAGCTCCTAGTAGTCACGACTACTACTCTCAGCCCGGATTTAACTGCTCTCCTAATAGTCTCCGCATTCACCTCTAAGTCAGCTGTATTCAGCCTACTTGTAGACTCTAGTTCTGCTTCCTCAATAACCCCCCACGCCTCTCTCTTCAATGACTCATCTATTCTGAGCCTGTGGAGAGACTCTCCAAGCGGCTTTAAAGGATCATTAACACCTAGTACTCTTCTCACTTTCCTCCTAAGCTCTTCGAAGTCGACTAGTACTGGTATTAGTGTGCCGTCGATGTCTACTACAAGTGTGCAGTTCAACTACATCACAATTTTAGTTTACTCAATAATGTTTACTTTTGGCTCTGGCTTTAAGTTGACTCGCACTTCGTTCTCGTAAACGTAGCCTATTAGCATTGCCTCGGTGTTGTAAGCGTATAGTATTTTACCGTCTCTGTCTACTGCTATAAAGCCCATAGTGTTTAAGCCCGCAACTCTATTAACGTACTCAACAACGCTACTCAGCGCTCTCGACGCGTCCCTGTACTTATTGTACTCGAGGCTCAGTCTTAAACAAGGCATAGTCCTAATAATGTACTCTCCAATACCAGTAGCACTACAAGCCACACTACTATCAGCGTAAAATCCAGCTCCGTGTATAGGTGTATCTCCAACTCTACCGGGCAGTTTAAGTGTAACTCCACCAGTACTAGTAGCGGTGGCTAACACGTTACTATCATCTAACGCCACAGCACCTACAGTGTCGTAAACACCCAGCACGCTACCTACTAGCTTAGAGTATACGCCCTCCTGTATGAAGCGATGTATCGCCTTGTAGTAGGAATCCGAGATCTCCTCGTTGAGGAGCTTTCTTAGAGTTTCCCTATACCTCTCAACTACGTGAACGGGGGGTGGCGGTAGTGGCGGCAACCCGTATAGGAGCGCTAACTTATCAGCATTCTCCCCTACGAGTAGGACATGGGGGGTTTTCTCAGCAACTATTCTAGCTAGTAAAATAGGGTTACGAGTAGACTTTACACCTGCAACTGCGCCGAGGAGGCCTGTAGAAGCCGCTACGCCAGCGTCTAGCTCCCTCTCACCTAGGAGATTGAGAGTTGAACCGTAGCCCGCATTTAAGTAACCAGAGTTCTCCATGCAGACAACCGCCTCAGTCACCGCGTCGAGAGCACTATTACGCTCACTGAGAACTCTCCACGCGCGCTCAGTGCAGTTTTTTACTACTTCAGACGCCTTCTCCGCTAATTGGCCAAGTCTCCACGCACCAGCCCCACCATGTAAAATAAGGGCCCTAACCATTCATAGTCACCGCAGAGTAGTAGATAAATACTAGAAGTATAAAAGCTAAGTTTAGGTCCGACTAGGGATTATAATAGGTGTATGTGGTTTGAGCAGTGCCCAGAGCGAGCTCGAAGCCGTGATTAAGTCTATTAAATTCAAGAAAATGAGCGCTATACCCCTGATCATACCTGGACTCTTCGCGGCTGTATCACTAGCTTTGATCACGGCTAGCCTACGAGAATTAATTAATCTACTTGCAGCAAGCACGAGTTCACCTAGTACTGAGATAACGCCGGAGTATATTCTCTGGAGCCAGGTCTTAGTGTGGGGAGTTATACTGTACTTCGCGTACCTAATAGCCTCCACTATAGCTGTGTACAGTGCTCTCGGGAGAATTAGAGAACACATATACAACAGCGCGCTGACAACATATTACTACGCTCGCGGGGTAGACTACGTGGGGTCTCTTTACTATTTGAGAGACATGTTAAATAGGAGTAGTCTCCCAGCACCCATAACCGGGTTACTCATAACACTACTCACAGGCGGCTTAGCCTACCCGGTAATAATCTGCTTTGCGGAAAAAGCTACTAGAACACACGCATCTATAGAGGAAGAGGCCTTCTTTAAGAAAGCCTCTACACGGCCATATAGGGCCTCCGCTATGGTTGCGGAGATAGCTATTGCTTTGTTAACACTTGGTGCCTACACAGCTTACACCGGCTATAGGTTAACTAGAACGCTCAACAGGCATGTCGATACTATTCACTCTAAACACCCAGAGCCACCAAGCACACCTCCTCATGTCACCCCCGAGCCAGGTTCTTGGCTAGCTACTGGCAGCGTGGCCGCAATTATGCTGGCCTTCTCAGCCGTGGCCGCTGTACTAGCCTATTTAGGCTTTTACTACTCTCCACAATTGGCTTTTGGACTATTACTCAGCGCGCTTATTTCAAAGAGATCGGAGAAGAGCGTTTTAAGCAATATTGGAGCCGGATATCTACTACTAGTTGTACTTCTAGTCTGCGGTTTCGTCACTGGGTATTTAGGGCACAGTCTCTACAAGAACTTATATGGTGATATATCGAGTTTAAGTAAATTAGTGTCGTACCTCGACGTGAGGGGACTTGTAGTATTTATATTTACAAATAACGCGGCGATATCGGTCTCTTCAATTATACCATACATTGGCGGGGTCTTCTTAGCTCAAGGCACATATAATGCTGGCTTAGCGCTAGGAGTGATCTCCGCTCTCAGAGGGGTTCACCCAGCTGAGGCGCTCGAAATACTCATATATCCCCATGCAATCCCGGAATTAATTGGCTACTCGACTCTACTCTCAGCTTCTTCTAGGTTCGGCCGCTGGAGAGTATTCACCGTGATAGTCCTAATAGGACTGATAGTGCTACTCGCCGCAGCTATAATTGAGACAGCACTCATAGTTCACGAGGGTGCTATTACATTTGAAAACATTGTAAGTATAGCTAGGAGACTAGTAGAGTGAGAACTAAACATGGTCTTCGAGAACGCTTTGAAGAACATGTCTCTGAGCTTCTAGAAGTACACTTGGAGAGTTAACAGCTAGTGCTAGTGCACCGTATAGTCCAACATCGTCGCCTAGCCTAGTTGGCTTAATAATAGGCATTTCTGTGACAATATTTCTCCTCACCAGTGCAATAACAGGATCTAATAGAACATCCACGTTGTTTAAAAATACTCCTCCACCAATAATCACTACCTCTGGATCATAGGTATTTATAACAGAGGCTAATCCAGCAGCAGTAGCTTTAATGTAGAGGTCTACGACGAGCTTACTCAGCGAGTCACCGCGCCTATAGTACTCAAATACAACTTTAGCATCCACAAGCACCCCTTTACGGAGGGCTTCAGCGAGCTCTGAGCTCAGGCCGTATTTCTCGGCGAGATACCTCGCTACTCGAGGCAAGTTGCCGCCACCCGCATAAGCCTCCCAGTGTCCGCGTCCTCCACAATTACATTCTAATTCGCTGTCAAAGTCTACGACGATGTGTCCAGCCTCGTGAGCATTACCCATTTTACCTATAAGCAAGTTGCCGTCTACAACTACGCCACAACCCACACCTGTACTTAGTGTTACGTACACTGCATTCTTGTACCCCTTGGCGTCACCGTAGTGAACCTCGCCCCAAACGGCTGCGACGGCGTCGTTGGCCACTATAACAGGTCTCTTAAGCCCTCTAGCTAGTGGTCTGAGTAGTTCAAAGTTTCTCAGTGGGAGATTCGGCGTGTTAACTACACGGCCTTCCTTAATGTTAAGCGGGCCTATAGTTGCAACACCGATCGACTTCACGTGCTCTAGTTCACTACTCCACTTGGTCCTGGCAGCTCTAATAATAGACTCGGCAACTACTAGCTCGCCTCCTACTCGAGGAGTAGAGTAGACTTGCTTGTCGACTATTCTACCTCTACTATCGCAGAGAGCCAGCCTAGTCTTAGTAGCTCCTACATCCACTGCTAAGTAGTACTCTATGAGAGCTCACCACTCACTAGTATTAAACTAGAGTGCGTTTACTGTGGAGGAGCCTGCTGACTACTCGTCTCTTGCTCTTGTCTAAGCGCTGTTTTAAGCTTCCTGAAGAGTATGGGTGCGTCTATTACATTGTATCTCTCAACAGACTCTAGTCTAAGTTTTAGCGGGTTCTCAACGCTGAATCCGAGTTTCTCAGATAGCACTCTAGAAGCCCTCGTAGTGATCGGGGATAGGAGAGTAGCTGTGACTCTTATTAACTCTAAGGCGTTGTAGAGCTCTCTGCTCGGATCGCTCTTCTCCCAGGGCTTAGTCTCATTTAAGTACTGGTTGCCCAGCGTCGCGATGTCTACCGCGATCCTCGCAGCCCTAGAAACCTCGTAGTTCCTCATCGCGTCGTGGTACTCGCCAACTTTAACTAATACCTCATCAGCTATCTTCGCGTCAATAGACCTCCTGTATATTTTACCTCCACACTTCTTCTGTGTTAATACACCTACTCTCCTAGCCAGATTACCATACGTGTCTACGAGCTCACTCGTGTAAATACTGTCTAGTAGCTCAAAGTTAAACTCGCTGTCCTTATCCATGTTGAAGATCCTCGCGAGGAGATATCTCGAGCCGTCAACGCCATATCTCTGTAGTAGTTCGTCAATACTGACAATATTACCTACACTCTTACTCATCTTAGCCCCTTTCGACGTGAGAAAGGCGTGTACAATGAGCCTCTTAGGTGGATCTAGGTCTAATGCCCTTAGGATCGAGAACCAAACAACCGTGTGGAACCACAGTATGTCTTTTCCAATCACGTGGTGAGCACTACTCCACAGCTCTTTAAACACCTCTTTATTATCGAGGTATTGTGCTGCACTTATGTAGTTTAATAGTGCATCAAACCACACGTAAATTACGTACTTCTCGTCAAAGGGTACTGGTACACCCCACCAAACTCTCTCAGCCGGCCTTGCTACTGACACGTCTCTGAGCTCTTCACTTCTAAGCTTTGACACTATTTCCTGAGCGTAGTGCTTAGGGTAAACTATATCCCTGTTCTCTAGTATGTCTAGTAAATAGTCCTTGAAGTCGCTGAGCTTAAAGTAGTATGTCTCCTCCTCCATGTACTCTAGTGGCTTATTGTGTAGTGGACAATAAGGCTTCCCCTCTACTTCTATGTACTCTCCAGGAGAGTAGTACTTCTCGCAGTCAACGCAGTATAGTCCACTATACTTAGCCTTGTATATGTAGCCCTTCTTGTAAATGTAAGTAAAGGCCTCTTTCACTGTTTTCTCGTGGAGCTCATCTGTTGTTCTAATAAAGTAGTCGTAGGATATGTCGAGGCTCCTCCAGTACTTCTTAAACACCTCAGCCATCTCGTCAACAAAGACCTTTGGGTGTTTACTCTGAGCCTCAGCTGCTCTCTGAATCTTCAACCCGTGCTCATCGTTACCAGTTAAGTAGAAGACTTTGGCGCCGGTTAGCCTCTTGTATCTCGCTAGTACGTCCGCGAAGAGACTAGTGTAAGCGTGACCTACGTGTGGTGGAGCATTGGGGTAGTATATTGGCGTTGTAATGTAAAATACCTCCACTCTTATCACTCAAGTTACTTACTACTTCTTAAAATACGGTGAGAGTTTACTTTTTAACTATTTCCTCTATTGCGCTCTCAATCTTCTTTACTTTCCACTTAACATAAGCCATGAAGTACCTTAGTAGAAGCCTAGCAGGGAGGTGAATGGGGGACACCATGTATAGTTTTATTATATCCTCTGCCCAGTAGATAGTGTGGTCAAACATTACTTTAAGGGCCTCAACATGCTCTGGCTTCAAGTGATCTCGTAGAAACCACTTATTAGTCTTTAAAGCCCCCATAGGCACAAAGAACATTGGGACAATAATACTCCTGTAGGGTCTTAGCCTTTCAATGAGCTCTACTGTCTTTACTACGTCGTCACTAGTCTCACCGGGTATACCCAGTATGACTGTAGCAGCTGGAACTATCATGTTTTCGTGCATTATTCTAAACGCGTCTTCAACAACTTGAGGCCACATCTCCACTGGGTAAGGCTTAGACTTACCGATCATTATTTCCCTGGCTAAGCGGGGACTACCAGTCTCAATACCCACTTCAACTCCAAGTATCCTCCTGTGCTCATTAAGGACTATCTCCCGCGTGAGCTTTGTGACTAATTTGTAGTTTTCTTCAGCGTACTTCAAAGCCGCTAAGCTCACGTGAGCCCATGCAAAAGACTTCTTTTCGCCAATTCTCTTAATGACCTCTTCGTGAAGCCTCAAGACCGGGTCGGGCCTCGGCCTCACACCATCAGCTTGATACAGTAAGACGTCTTCACTATGGAGGATAATACCCCTAGTTCCTGCTCTTATGTTAATCTCTACCTCAGCTAGTATTTTCTCAAGTGGTATAAACCTCAAAGGTCTCAGAGTAACGCTGCAAAATCTACAGCCACGTGGGCAGCCTCTCATGATCTCCACGAGGCCATTAACGCTAGCTCCCTTAATAGTAGGTATCTCTTCTACTCGTGGAACATTGTCTACGCCAACGTAAACGTAGCGCGGGAGATCCTCGCCTCTTAACGCCTTGTCAACAAGCTCTACTACAACCTTCTCGCCCTCCCCATCAACTATTGTGTCAACACCCCACTTCTCGGCTAGCTCGAGCTCGTATAGCCACTGCCAGGCCGCTGGCCCACCCACGATAATTCTAGCTCCTCTCCTCTTCGCCTCTCTAATAGCTGGGCTGTTCATAAACCTAATAAAGCTCCTCCTGTTAACTGGCTCAATGCCGGTTATACTCCACCACTCACTACTTGGTGGCCCGTACGCGAAGAAGTCGTGGTGTCCAATTAAAATGGCCTTTACGCTATCTAGGTGTTTCTCGACGTGATCAGGATCTACTACTGCGGCGTTAAAACCAGCATTCTGTAGTGCAGCCTCAATTTTCCTAAGCCCATAGGGGGCTTCCACGGGCCTTCCCTGATCGTCTACTTTAACCTTCGGCGCGCAGATATATAGCCACAGCTTCTCAGGCATACTTATCGGGGGACCAGTAGCCACAAACCCCAAGAACTCCTTGCCGTGGTGATTACTCATCATAGTCCTATCAGTAGTAATAACTACTTCAAACCCCACGCTAAGTCACCACCACCACTCTGTCTTGAAGAGAACTCGGGACGCTTTTAACGAGTTCACTACTAGACACCAAGACAGCTACAACGTCTCGAGTACCATCCGGGGACTCAGCCTCCCGGAATCCAGTGCTACGAGTATACACCTCCACTGTGAAAGTGTAATTATCCTGTAGAAAGGTCCTCAGTGATTCAAGGACTCGGGGAGTATTGTGAGGAGCGATAATTATTCTTAAGCCGCGAGAACCGTGAATTCTGAGTAAGCTCTTCAGCCTCTCCACTACGCCTGGCGTAATATCTCCATACACGAGAACTGTTGCACTAGGCTTCCTGTATATTCCAGTAGCTGACTCCACCCCTTGCACCTCTAAAGTGTCTATTGATATAGGGCTCCGGGGTATTAAAGAGTCCCGGCTGTTCGCTCTTATTCTTGATCGTGTATTACTGGCTGTGTTTATTAGTTTTTCACATATGTGTTTACTTGTGGATGATGCTCGTTGGAGCTGTCGCTGGCTGAGAGAGTAGGTGCCTATATTAGAAACGTCGAGTTGTTTATTAGCGAGGCTTCGAGTAGCCTTCCCAGAGACGCGGTACACGTGATTGAGCTCGCGAGAGACTACTTAAACGACGCGAAGTACTACTACGAGAGGGGAGACCACGTTACAAGCCTCTCCTGCATAGCTTACGCTGAGGGTTTACTAGATGCGCTGAGGCTTTTAGGGCTAATTAAGGCTTCTTGGAGGCCTCTGAGTCAACTAGCCAAGAGGCCTAGAGTTCTAGTAGCCGGTAGCTTTGAGTTTCTGCACCCAGGTCACATAGCGCTACTAAAGTACGCTTGGCAGCTAGGCAGCGTCCACGTTGTAGTTTCACGAGACATTAACTTCGAGAAATTCAAGGGCAGAAAGCCCATAATAGGTGAACTCGACCGCCTCGAGGTTATTAGCAGCGTGAAATATGTGAATAGTGCAGTGCTCGGCGATGTCTTTGATTTCTTTAAGCCTATTCTCCAAGTGAAACCGGACATTGTTCTCCTAGGCCCAGATCAGTGGATTGAGCCGCAGAGACTTGAATCCGAGTTGAGGAGTAGGGGTTTAACTGAAATAAGTGTGTTAAAGTTTCCTGAGAGAGTCGGCAAGTGGAGCTCGACAAGTCTGCTAGCTGAGCTTAAGAAGAGACTTTGTTACGAGAACTCGTGTTCTCATCGAGATACTTAATTCTCCCCTTTCTCTCCTCGTCAACGCTAGAGAGGTACTCCTTAACTAGCCTCGCGAGGTCTCTGGTGTCTACATTGGGGTTATAGCCTATATGGACACCGTACTCTCTTATAGCTCTAATAGTCTCAACTAAGAGGTATCCGACATTATAGGCGTCTCTAATAGCTCCCTCGTCTTCTAGTGGGCTATTACTATGCGTGTAAGCCATACTCCACGGTGGTATTATAACCCCCATACTGTTCATTACGGCCATTAAGTAGGCTACAGTCATGAATACACCGCTGTCAGCCCCGGCTACGATAAAACCAGCGGCTTTTCCCTCTAGTAGGCTCCTAGCGCCGTGAAAAATCATGTTCTCCAGCGAAGTGAGCCTGTCGATAAAGTTCTTGAGTACACCGCTCGGGGCGTACCAGTAAGCCGGTGTTGCCAGGATAAATCCATCTGATTCAATTAACCTCTGTGCAAGCTTATTGAAGTCGTCTTCTATTATACAGGGATACTTACAGTACTTTACGCTATCTGACACGCAGCCAATACACGGCTTAATATTGTACTCGTATAGGTAGACAACCTCAGCTAACCCCCCGGCGTCTTGAACACCCCTTACAGCTATCTGAATAAGCTGAGCCACGGAGCCGTACTTTCTGGGTGAAGCCACGTAGACTAATACGCGTGGTTTATAAGCACCAGCCACTACTCAACACCCCTAAAGCACGCCTCCAAGTAAAGAGAGTAATAATTTAATTATGTGCTTTTAAATAACAGAGTACTCTTCGACTCAATTAGGCGAGGCACGTGGAGAGACTATACCCAAAGTACGCTCTAGCCGCTGTTGGAGCTGTTCTAATAGATGAAAACAGAATTCTACTCGTTGAGCGCGCGTATCCTCCAGGTGCAGGTAAGTGGTCTATTCCGGGAGGAGTTATTGAACCGGGTGAGAGACTGGGTGAGGCGGCTAAGAGAGAGCTTAAAGAGGAAACCGGGCTGGAGGCTGAGCCGCTGGGTGTGCTCTGGGTTCTCAATAATATTGTTCTCGACGGGAATCGCAGAGTAAAATACCACTACGTTATAATAGACATCTTATTTGACCCTAGCACTATTAAAGGCGAGCTTAAACCCGGGGGAGATGTTAAAGCCGCATCGTGGTTTAAGCTCGAAGAAGCAAATAGACTGCCCAGTGTGTCAAGGACTGTTAAAAAGCTCCTTTGGAGAATTGAAAAATACGGTCTCACGTATACTCCCCTTGAAGGAGTAGACCACGAGACTCTCGACTAGACTACTATGAGTCGTGAAGAGCCCCTTGTACTGGTGAACAATTCTGCCTACGAGCCAACTCGTATTTAAGTGTACGCGTTGCGGTGAGCTCTATTATGAGCCAAGAGTGAAATGCCCCCTTTGCAGCGGACTTGTAAGAGCTACCCTAAACAAGTCAACGCTGAAGTTCTGCATGCAGGGTATTTGGAAGTACTGTGATAAACTCCCGTCGGTGGGTAGACCTATATCTCTAGGTGAGGGGTTAACACCACTCGTAGAGTCCGTTAAGATCGCCGGAGACCTGGTATTGTACTTCAAAGATGAGGGCAGAAACCCAACAGGTAGTGTGAGAGATCGGGCTGCCAGTGTTATTGTTAGTCACGCCGCCTCCACTAAAGCTAAGAAAATTGTAGTAGTGAGTGATGGAAATATGGCTGTCAGTACATCTGCTTATGCTTCAAGAGCTGGTTTAAAGACGACAGTGTATGCTCCTTCATGGATTGACTGGGAGAAAGCACTACTAGTTAGGGCCTATGGAGGTAAACTCGTAGTTGAAGATAGGAGTATTGATGTCCTCGTGAGGGATGTAGAGAGTCTCGCCATGGAGAGAGGCTATTACAACGCTACGAGCACCTGGAATACTCTCAGCATTGAGGGGTTGAAGACTATAGCGTACGAGATAGTTGAGCAGATGGGCAGAGCACCGAAGGCTGTCTATGTGCCTCTTGGAAGCGGCTTAACGTACTTAGCGCTACATGTTGGTTTTAGTGAGCTAGCTGAGCAGGGATTAATCCCCACTATACCTCTGTTGGTCGGCGTAGAGCACTGTGGAAACCCCAAGTATGCTGAGCACTTTGGACTTAGTAGTAAGTGTAGAGAAGAAACGTATCCTGGTTTAAGGTACACATCGCCTATAATTTACGACTACGTAGTTGAAGCTATAAGTAAAAATGGTCAAGTACTAGTAGTCACTTCTAAGGAGACTATTAAAGCCGCGAAGACTCTAGCACAGAGCGAGGGCTTATTCACAGAAATCTCCTCGGCTGTTTCACTAGCCGGCTTCTTACGCGACCCCATAGACGAGTCAGTAGTACTGTTATTCGGTCACGGGCTCAAATCCGCCTCAAGCTACGCTAGACCTCAGCGTAAGAGGTTCACAGAGCCATATGTAGGAGTCACTAAGAGGCTAATACTCAACGTTTTAAGGTCAAAGCCCGGTATTACGGGCTATGAGGTCTGGAGGTTGCTTGGTCTCAACATTACTCCTCAAGCGGTATATCAGCACTTAAGAGACCTCATAGAATTAGGCTACGCGGAGGTCATTATTGAAAACGGCACTAAGAAGTACTACGCGAAGTAGTATTCCGCGACACTGAAAGTTTTTCTTAAAGTAGAAACTTTAAGAATTTCTAGAAAGATACAGCTAACAGGGTGATTAAGAGTTGACTAGTAAAAAGGAGTTTAGTATAGTGGAGGCCGTAGTATTCACTGTTTTAGTCTACGCCGCAACTATAGTAGTTCAAATCTACCAGCCGGCTACAGGTGGCTATTTTAACATTGGCGAGTCAATAATATACTTAGCAGCACTAATCTCAACTCCGCTAGTCGCTGGAGTAGCTGGCGGCGTGGGAGCAGCCTTAGCAGACCTCTCAACGGGATACGCTATTTTTGCGCCTGGGACACTAGTTATAAAGCTAATTGAAGGCTACACAGCGGGTTTAATAGCCAGGGTGTTGCGAGGCAAACACGGGTCTATTTACGCTGTTATAACAGCCACTATTTACACCGCGGTGTTTCTAGTCATATCAATCGTCCTGTGGGCTGGAGGTATATATGTGGGGCCTGAAAAGTGGCTCCACATGTCTCTTAGTCCACTGTACATTGAGGTATCTACCGTGGTGTGGATTGCTATTGGAGTTGTACTAGGTGCACTAATAGTCTTTATTTTACTAAGGAAATACGTGACAACGGGAGAGGTAGCTGCCTTAGCTATAGCTGGATCACTCATGGTTCTAGGATACTTCCTCTACGAGTACTTCTACAGCAACCCGGTGACCGGCCGAGAGCCCGCGGCAGCAATACTCGAGGTCCCAGTAAACATTGGCCAAGTAGTAGTCGGCTTATCAGTATCTATACCTCTCACCGCGTGGCTACGTAGAGCTGGGTACACTAAGCATTAGAGCTTGGTGAGACTTAAAACACTCACTTTAAGCTCTTTTTCCCAATAATCCACTCAATTGGTGCCTACTATTGACTCTAGTGAGTGCGAGAATTGTAGAGTGTGGTTATAGAGGTGGCTTTGCTCTCAGAGATGTCTATTTTGATCTCCAGGAGGGCGACTTCTTACTTATAACTGGAAGATCCGGTAGCGGGAAGACGACTCTGATAAGGGCTATTACGGGGACACTGGAAGCTGTAGAGGGATACTTGAAGGGAGAAGTGTATTTGTGTGGCCACGTAGTTCTGGGCTCGAGACCAGAAGAAATTTACAGTTGCATGGTCTACATTCCACAGGAGCCGTGGTACGCGATTATTGGCCACACTGTTTACGCAGAAATATGCCACTCACTCGCACTTGAGGGACGTGTGTGCAATATGTCGGATTTCTCTACTACGGGCTTAACCCGCTTATTTAACAGGCTAACTCACACTCTTAGTGCTGGTGAAACTCAGAGAGTCCTATGGGCCGAGCTCGCGTTGAGAGGCGCGAGAGTGCTAGTTCTAGATGAGCCGCTGGTCTACTTAGATGAGATCAGTAGGAGCCACGTTAGAGACATTGTAGAGAGAGCTCTCGGAGAAGGCGTCTCTACTATCCTAGTAGATCACAACCCTTTCTTCTGGGAGAAACTAGAACCCCGATTAATTGTTTTAGAAAATGGGAGAGTAGCTTACAGTGGAAAGTGGTCACATGAATTACTTGAAAAGCACACTGGTAAATTCACAGTTACCAAGAGCACTAACAGAGCTAGTAGAGGAGTCTACGCAGAGTTGAGAAATGTGTGGTACAGGTATCCCGGAGGCGACTACGTACTAGTAGATGTAAACATGACTATACAGAGAGGAGTAATCACCGCTATTACTGGGCCTAATGGCTCAGGTAAGACTACTCTACTTAAAATAGCATCAGGTGTTTTAAAGCCGAGTAGAGGATCAATTGTGAGGCGTGGGGCTTCAATATACATACCGGAGAATCCTTTACTATACTTCACAATGCCGACACCTAGAGAGGAGCTACTACTAGCCGCGAGAGGAGAAGAGTACAGAGTACTAGATATTGCAGAGTACTTTAACATTAAGCACACTCTAGACCAGCCTATTGTGAGACTAAGTAGTGGTGAGAGGAGACGAGTAGCCCTGGCTTCAGCGTACCTCTACGAGTTCAGCGGTTACTTTATTGACGAGCCAACTGGTGGTTTAGACTACGATTCAGCTAGACTTGTCCTCGATCTGCTAGAGGACATTGCCGAGGATGGTAAAGCAGTCGTTATTGCCACACACGATGAGAGAGCTACTAAGAGAGCCGATCTACACGCGGAGATTAAGAAGTAGGTGTGTACTGTGGGATTTCTAACGTGGCTTATTAGCATAGCCTACAAGTCAATATTTCTCACCGGGGACGCTGGGCTTAAAAGAGCCCATGTTGCTACTAAAGTCCTCTTCGCGACAAGCCTACTAGTAGTTTACACGCTAAGCCCCGAGAAGGCCCCTCTAGTACTACCAGTACTGCTAATTTTAGGGCTACTACACGCTGGCTTAGAGTGGATTACTGCAACAATCACGCTCACAGGCCTCGTGGGAGCGTACTTGGGGTGCTCGTCGTACCTTCTCTCCTTCACAGGCCTCTACACTATGACTCCACTACAGGTCCTCTTAGTAGTATTTAGGTCTATTACTATAGGCTTCGCGGTAATCCTGGTTTTCAATATGATCTCCCCCGCAGAGCTCTATAATGCCTTACACGTGCTCGGCGCTAAGCGGTTCTCCTCTTACCCACTACTAGTCTGGAGGCTCATGCCCCTGGGGCTGAGGAACTTTGTAGACGCAGTCGCCGTCGGGTACTTAAAGAGAGAGAAAATAACTAGTAGAATTCCACCGGCCACAGCTAGTTTAATTGAAGCTGGCTGGTTTATAGAGGAGTACTCGTACTGGAGACTACGCGTTAAGTCAAAAACGCAGATACCGCTATCTAGATCAATTGTCTACTCTATAGTTCTAGTCGTCGCATCTCTCACAACACTACTCCTAGCTTCGCTATAAGCACTGGAAACTCTGAAGGTAAGCTATTTACGATGCGAGCGCGACGTCCTTGTAGCGTAGTATGTATTTACTATTTGATCTCCTGTTCGCAGCATTCTTAGTGAATATAGTTATTTCTCTGAATTTAAGTGTTAAATACACGTTGGGTGTTAAGCTTTGATCCGGGCTTGCTATGAGACTAGTTCCATCGGCCTCGAATTTAAAGGTATCGCTAGAGTAGTTGACTGCCCACTGACGAGCCTAGAGGTAAGAACAATTCCCGAGGTGAGAGAGCTAGTTACTAGTACACTTAGAGGAGTCTTCGGGGATATACCGGGCGACGTTATCTTCGACTCAAATGAAGCCATTGGATATACTCACACACTACACAGATTTAGAGTACAGTTAAGCCCCGAGAGCTATATTGGTGTGAGAGTAGTTGTAGCCGGTAAGAGAGCTATTAGAGTTATCTTCACAATTCCCCGTGGTTTAGACGTAAAGCCAAAACACAGAGTGTCTATTTATAATCCTGAATTAGACTTAACTTGGGGGGCTGTAGCGTCTACTAGTAGTCTGAGTGCGCCGCGAGGGCAGTTCTACATAGATATTCCAGTGGTTTACGCCATATTGGGGGTTCCTAGAGTAGACTTGTCTAAGTGGCTACTCAGCGTGGATGGCTTAGTTGAGAGGAGATTAGACTTAAGCCTCTCAGACCTATACGAGCTAGGCGTCGAGAGGACTATAATAGACTTTCACTGCGTAACAGGTTGGAGTGTTAGAGAGCTAGAGTTTGCAGGTGTACCTTTAAGGAGGCTTGTTGAGCTAGCTAGACCTAAAAACAGTGTTAAGTGGGTTTATGTTGAGTCACTCGACGGCTACTCAACTATTATTCCTTACAGCGACTTCGCGCGCGAGGGTAGTCTAGTCGCCTTAGAA
>Ga0326760_1000489_pt1 | contig 21037 bp, 18 predicted proteins | sample GCREP_S_FD_207668 | JGI IMG/M metagenome (GOLD analysis project Ga0326760, IMG submission 207668) | Hot spring sediment microbial communities from Geyser Creek Basin, Yellowstone National Park, WY, United States - GCR.EP_S | ecosystem: Environmental > Aquatic > Thermal springs > Near-boiling... | reverse complement strand
ATTGTCTTAGTGCGATCTTCTTGGCATCTATAAGCCTTTTCGCTTCATCGAGAATGCTGCTCACATTAGCCTTTTGCAGATCTTCTAGAACTATTGTATAGGGTTTTAGAGAACCAAACTTCAGCACTGTGTATAAGCGAGCATAGTCGAACCCTGACATAACAATAAAATACAACGATTTAGCCTTCTCTACAGAGCCCTCACTTAAGTATTTATCCATAAGCTCATCGATTGCTTTAAGAACTTGAATCGCCTCGACCTTCTGCTCACTCATTCTAGTACCTCACCATGTCTTTTAATATCATTACTAGAAATCTTAATTTTTGTGACAAGCTTCGCCAGGTCTTTTAAGATCCATATCCTTGGGTTATTTGGTATGCTCTCAACTAGTACAAGCCAATACTTATCTCTCAACTTTTGTGCAAGAACCGTTTCATTCTCGGTTAACTCGATATCGTCTAGCTCATTAATGCTCTTTCTTCGCCCCTTAACCTCTACACAGACCACTTCTCCACCTACGTCGACCTTAAGGTCACACTCACCACCTTTACTTATGGTCCTATATCCTTTCTCGCTAAGTTTTTTCTCGACAAACCACTCAGCAAATTTTTCAACAACTTCGATACTAACATTACTCTTGACATTCAGAACCTCCACTAAGAATTTCTTCCAGTAGGACGCGTCCTCGTGCTTCTCTAAATATTTCGGGCTCACGAAAGGTCCTATGAGGAAGCCTATAGCTTTCCACTTAAACCACGGTTCATCAGGGTCATAAACATCGTGTAGTAGTAGCTGATCAGAATATGCAAAGCGATCTTCATCTGTAACAAGCTTTACCCTGACCTTATCCCATTTAACTGGGAGTGAAGATCGCCATAGCCTGTGTAAGAACTTAACAAGCTTTATGTTATCATCAATTGAAGCGCTCTCCAAAACCTCCTTAATCCTATTGATGAGGTCCCCGACATATGTATTAAGATAGCATTGGGAGCCTATATAGTAGTAAACGCACTTATATAGCGCTTCATAACCTCTCACAACTTTCTCAAAGAACCTTCTCCAACCTTCAATATCACCATCATACTTTATGTAAGCGTCAATATCAAGTAACTTAATACCTAAAAGCCCCGAAACAGCCTCAAACTCTGAGAAAAACTCTGGACTCCAAACACTTTCCGATTTCTCGATACCCTCGTCTTTAGTTAATACCCATATCGGTTCTGCAATAGTAATACCTGCTTGTTTAACTAAGAATGTCGCTATAAGCAACTTCTCCCTATCTGGTGGCGGGTTTCTCGTGCTGATCTGCTTTAGGACTATCTTCTCCGCGATCTCCTTTAGGCTAACTTCCTTTACACCAAGCCACTTTAAGGTATCCTCATCAACAAGCTTAATCATCCCCCCATTAACAAAGTCTAGGGATTTGAGGTACGCCTCTATCTCAGGGTATTTCTTACTAATTTCGATAATGTGCTGTGGTATTTTAGGAACATACACGTTGCTAGCAAGTTCTAACTTCCCAGAGGATGTTACAATGAAGCGTTTACCGGGTAGTATTTGAATGCCCTTTCTATAGGCTAATTCGTAGATTTTACTTAAAAACGCTATGGCTTTCTCTAAGTCCCCGCTCATCATAGCTCTAATTAGATTTTCGCAAAGAAGGTCTGCAATAGTTAGCTTGGACACGTTCTTTTCATCTATTTCACGTAATTTGAATTCTGGATCCAACACGTGTTTTTCAGCACCATAGATATACTTAAGATCTTCCTCATCAAGAGACCCGTACCTAATAAGCTCGTAAACCTCTTCAGAAGCCTTCACTACCTGACTTAGCTTGACTTCGTGCCCCTTGTAACATAAGACTATGGGATCTTTAAGAGTCTCGTTTATCGTCTTAATTATATATGGCTCTATAAGCTTGTTCCAGATTTCATCATACATGGGTTTGTAATCGAAAACCATTAAATATGATTTCTTAAACTTCTTCCCGACGTAGTTAATAGCCACCTTCAAAAGCTCAGCTAAGCATTGTATCAGCCAGCGATTCCACTTAGCCTCAACATTTATGTATCTTCTACCTGGGTGAATAATAAAGTCTGCTTGAATAAGGAACTTGAGACCTGTTCTAACCTCTGATAATGGTAAGAATGAATACACTACCCATAGCTTAGTCTCCTCAATAGGCTTTAAATCCTCTTTAGAGAGATCTAGTTCAAAAGCTATCGCTACCTCTCTTTTCGCAACATCATCTCGCTTAGCTTTCTTAGTTACGTCATCTTTTCTAACGTCTTCGGGAACCTCAAACTCTTTCTTAAATACTGAGAAATTATGCCATTTAGTGCCGCCATCCCCAGTTATGCGAACATTTATGATCCTTACTTTTATATCGTTAAACACGTCTTCGACATTTACACTCCACTCTATTACCTTGTGCTTATTGTTAACATAGTCATTAATTATGATCTTATTCACGTAATCCAAAAATAAGAATAGTGAAGGGCTTAACTCGTCAAGCGTTCTAACAATTTCGCTATATAAGGATGGCTCTTTGAGGTATATAGTGAAACGCGTCTCGTCATACGACGAAACTTCCGTTGGTTGAATTAGTATTGGTGTTACCTGCCACAGGACCTCCTCCGGCTTTAAACCATACTTCTCCAAAATCTCCTGTGCCTCAGGTTTCTTCCAGAACTCTTTATTAAATTCAAAGCATATCCCAGCTGAGCACACCTCTACGTGGTTAGAAACCTTATATACTGACTTCCACCCAATTCCTATGAACCCTTTGTATCCATGTGCAGGCTTTTTCCTACTAGCAATAGCACACAAGCTTTCAAGATCTTTCTTATCGAACGGTTTACCATTATTGCTTGCAACAACTCTATCTCTATAGAGCTCAACCTTGAAATATCCTCTTTTACGAGCCTCCATTAAAGCATCCTCAGCATTTTGTAGAAATTCCAAGATGAACTGACCAGGCTCAATGTACATAAGCTCGGTGAGAAGATCAGTAATAGTCCTAATGGATTCAGCGACTTGAGGATAGTTAGGATCCTTCACGAATCTTAACCATCGATCCTGTATCTCCAGGACTTTGCTCCTTAAATCAGCCATAAACTCATAACCCTTAAGGAACAATATTTGTACTGAGATATTAAAGCTAAGTTGAGCTGACTCTATGTTGAAAACAGCACGTGTTGTGTGAAGATCTCAAGCCTGACTATTTGAGAAACTAATACAGGCATGAGGTAGCACAGTAGCACAGTACGGCTTAATACACTAAGCTACGTATTGATAGCGCCTACTACTTGATCAAGGAAGCATTTTCTCAATGCTACAGTACTGCAACGTCTATTTGATAGCAGTATGTTACGTGTTCTCGAACCCTACTAAATACCTGCTAGCAAAAGCTTATTTTTAAATTAAGTTTATATTGCATATGGTGGTATTTTGTTCCGAGATATTCTTAGAAGGAGGTTAGAGAGGGGTCCCATACTCAAAAGGTTGAGAGAAGAATTCTTTAAGGCTGCCACGGAAATTCTTGACCCGGATGAGTTCCTATTAGCACTACGTAGAGATATTGAGAAGCTCAATAACTATGTTTTAATTATATCGCCATTTCTCAACAAGACTACGGTTGAAAAGTTTTGTAATCTCAGAGAAGTTGATAAAGCCTTAAGAGAGGGGAAGAAAATTGTAGTGGTAACAAGACCTGCACGCGTTCCCGAAGTCGAGGATCCAGGGGAGCACGCACTTTGTATGAGAATTCTGAGAGACCACGGCATTAAGGTGATTGAAAAAGAGAAATTCCACTTCAAGGCAGTAATAATCGATGACTCAATAATATACGCGGGGTCGATAAATCCGCTACAAATAGTAACTGTGCGATACATACCGGCAGACTATATGCTTAGATTCGTAAGCGAGGCTCTTGTGGACGAGATCGTCGAGAGACTCATCCCAGAATATCAAGACTGGCTAAAATGATCTGCGTAAGGCATTCAATGTCGTTCCTATCTTGATCGAGATTCTCGAATGCCCGCTAAAAACTTAATTACTTCAGAATACCGAGTTTGTTAAGGGGGTCGCTTGCAAAGTAAACTCTACGAGTGTCTAAAGTGTAGAGATTCCGCCCCTAGTTTAATTAGGATCGTAAACTCTGAGGTTGAAATTGATCAAGTTATCGGAGGAACTCGTGGCACTGATTACATCTATATTCACGATAAAGGCTTATTCATAAATGTCAAATACCTAAATGAGTGTAAAGTAGTTGCTAGGAAGGAACGAGGACGTAAGAGGTATGAAGAGACCTATAGAGTTCCCAGAGACGTGCTCGAAGGCAAGTTACTTCTACATATAAGCTATTCAAATAAAGGATACGTCTATCCACGAGTTTGTATTATTGAAAACAAAGCTGTTAAATGCTGTGATTGCCCGCCACTCGAACAAGATGACGAGTTCATCATGCAGGTCGCATCCGTATTTAAACCTCTGAGAAAAGAGTCTGAACCCCTCAAGTTGTATCTGAGCACGGTCCCAAAATTGTCTAAAGAGATTTTCGATACAGTAGAGAGATCTGGGGCTCGAGAAATCTTCTTTGCAGGTCGCGCAGAGAGGATCAGGGAGGCTATATATAGTCCAGGGCTTTCACTTCTCATGTCGATGTCTCTTATCACAGAGAGAAGTAGAGTAATGTCACTTCTAGCTAAGATGTCTCACGTTACAGAGCTTGCTATTATAGCAAAAATAATAAAGGTTATAGATGGTGTATCCCTCACGGATCATTGGTGGATAGAATTTATATGGAATAGACCATTAACAATAGTGAAATCTAAAATAACAGTTAAGGAATACACGATATTTTATCAACCATCAATACTTCCACCTATAATAAGAATGATCGAACCGGTTGCCCCAGCGCACATGATACCAGACGTGGTAATCTTCGAAGGTAGGTTAGAGAACGTCGGGCTAGGTAGACTTCACGAGCTATTAGAATCAGGTAGTAGACCTCTACTAGCAGTAGAAGTTAAAACAGGTTTTCAACTCGTTAAATGGGAGCGATCAGATTATATAGTCAATCAGTTAAAAACATACAAGGAGTTGTTAAAGCCAAGGAATTTTGCACTCGTGTCTCTCCGTGGTGTAGATCCCTTATTGAAAGCCTATTTGAAGTCCCTAAACATAGCGATCTTCGAAAACATCATTAATGAAAACGTTCAAAAAGAATTCGAGAATTATGTTATCAAGGCCATAACTGTAACAAGCTAACAAACATTCCTCTTTTTAATTTTTATTCCTCGGCCTGCGATAGTATTGATCAAGGATAGTTATTAATTTATCTTGTAGTCCTTAAAGTCTGCTGTTTTGTTAGATCTAGAGAAGAGCTACTTTTCTTCTAGAAATCTCATTAATTTAGCTTCCACTTCTTTTGTATAGCATTGTTTTACGTATTTTGCTCCCTGCTTAGCTGGTAGGGGCAAAATGAATATTTTGAATCCTCTTGACTCTACTACTTCACCACAGTTCTTGGTCACCCTTTTCTCTCTCAACTCGCTAAACCCTAAAATTTTCAGGGCTTCTAGAGCTGTTGATCCTAGGACAACTATTTTCTTGGCACCTCTAGTTCTAGCAATTTCAATTTTCGCTGACAATATAGGTTTACAGTTATTAACGACTTCCCGGGGAATCGCGCCCCCACCGGTCTTTTTAACTCTGCACTCAATTGCATCTATGAGGAAATAACCTCTCTCTTGAAATTCTCGGAGACCCTCTTCTCCACCTGTATTTATTCCAAGAAATTTGAGTAGTGTCTCCCTGAGGAAGGTTTGTGAATTGACAAAACTCGAGAGAGGTTTTGCTATAGTTCCAAGTGGGTTGTCTACTTACCATGTAATTGTTCATGTTTATATGTCTGCAGAAGTTATAATAATAGTGAGGCTCGCCACCTATGTCTTCTAGTGTGTGTTATAGTCCAAGTGATGTTCCCAGGAAGTTAAGGGGGCATATTGAAAGTGCTACTCAGAGTCTCTGGGTCTCTACTGCATTTCTAGATAATTGTGGATTAGAGCTCTTGAAAACTGTTAGTGGTAAGGGCGTTGAACTTAGAGTCTTAGTATCTACAGCTGTAAGCTCTGAGCTAGTAAAAGAGATCTCTAAATTCGCTAATGTAAGAGTTCTCGAGGAAAAATTCATGCACGCTAAAATATACATAGCAGATGGTAAAGCACTAATAGGCTCGCCAAATCTCACATGCCCAGTACTAGAAGGCAAAAACATTGAAGTACTCTGCGAGGTAACGGCTGAAGAGGCCGTAAAAGTATATAATAGTCTCTGGGAGAACGCGAGACCATTCAAACCCGAAGTACCTAGAACACTACTACTGAGAATTAAAGATACTCCAAACAGAATCATTATAGAATCCAATTTAGGACCAGGACTACGTGTAGAAGTAGATAAAATGCTTAAGAGAATCATTCATGAGGTAGAAGGAAAAATACTAGTATGTCCTCAAATCACTGAATACACTTGTGTAGATTTTAAAAATCTTAATGAATATGAACAAATGGTAAGCATAATATTTAAAGCAGTTAACGAAAAACAAGTCAATTTATGCCGCTGGTCTGATACAATCACACATTCTTATGTGACCTCATGGAGCTTTGAATATGAACGCGAAATAAGTCCTGCGCATTTTCTGGTCTCAGGTTTACAACCAGTAGTGTCATATTTATACAGTGATGCACTTAAAGATAACACATATACAGCATTCTCAGAAGTGCTAAGATCTCTAAATATAGATTACGTCAATAGGTGTGTGAAGAACATCTCTTCATCACCGCGCGTATGTATAAGGATCTTGGAGAAACCCGCAATACAAATAATTTATGACATTGTGCTTGAAGTAGACTCTCTCGAGTGTGAGAAGCCCGGTCAAGACGAAATTGAGAAAATTAAAGTGGCTTTAGACAGAGTAAGGCCGCTTTTTGAAGAGGAGATAAGGAAGCTCTATAGCAACTACTTAACTAAGAAGAAGGAATATGGTGAGAGCCCTATTGAGATAGAGGGGGTGCTCGTAACATATTTAAGGGTACCGATTAAAAGAGACCTGTTTCATAAGGATATCATCGCATCGCATAAAGTAGAGTTGGGTGCTCCTTAAATTATATGGTAAAAATTACAGCACTCGCTGGAGCTGTGAATACATTTCTTTGAGCAAATTGAAATCGTGTACTTTAGGTTTGGCGATAAAGGACTATGTTACTACGCTCTACACCACTACTTAGATAAGTTCTCAAACATATTGAGGGGTCAAATACTACAAACACTCAGTCTTAATCTATCTAGCGATCCTGAGTGGATTAAGCACGAGTTCTTACCTAGACCAGAGCACTATGTAGAGGAGGGTTATAAGATGGGAGTTAGCGTTTTCACGGTGCTTGAAACCGTTGCAGAGGGTAATGTAAAGAGCTTCGAGGACCTGATCAAGTACACACTTAGGCTCGATGGGTATAATCGAAGTACTCGACGTAGAAAGCGCAAGCTACTCATACATACATGGGAAGACTGCAAGAGTATGCTTACTCCTGAAAGAGCTCAATTAACTAAACTCATAATGTTAAAAAGTAGAGAAGTTCGAAGAAGCATCGCGCAGAATGCAAAATGGATTATATGTACATTAATGGAATACGAGCCCAAGAAACTTAAAACTATACCACGCCTACTAGATGTTCTGAGAGAACACTGTACACAGGGTTCTAGTGGCCTATTTCATCTCTAGTTCTAATTAGGCCACGAATAGATCCATTATGTAAAGTCACAAAGATTCAGATGTAAGCCGACTCTCTATGCCTTATATCATATAGGTCTATTACGCAGTGTACTTTATCACTATATATAAGTCGAAATTTCCCAATCCTCACACTTTTGAACTCTCTATATGGTCCTTTCAACGGCTTACCAGTAATAGCCCCCTTTTGGAGCTCATCTACGACATTTAATACTCTTTCCCTCAGCTCTCTATTTAGTGATCTAAGCGCTCTTTCAAAGCCTCTTCTCATGATAACCGTGTGCTTATATTCACTACTCAAGCCCAAATACCCTTCTCAGTTCTTCTCGTGTTCTCGCAGTAGCAGATACCTCTTCTTCTACTCCGGGTTTTTCAAGCATTAACATAAAGGTTAGAGTGTATGATTCTAGCTCCTCGGATAGCGTTCTCAGCACTTCTCTAATAGATTTTAGCTTGGTTGGCTCTACAGTCTCGTAGGTTGCTAAGAGTAGTAGCATAGTTGATAGTAGTGTGACTACGTAGTTGTATGCGTCGTCAGGGTAATTTGCTATGAAGTCTAGGTACATCAATGCAAATCTCCCAAAGTTACTTCTCACTTGACGCAATTTCCACAAATCGTGCTCCAAGATAGCCTCTAGTGCATCCTCAACGTCTACACCAACACTCTTAAACCTCTCGCCTAGTTCTCTATAAATAGTAACTAGATCCCTCTCCGAAATCCTCATTAGTGTAATTTGAAATACTAGTGTGAGTAGGCTCAGTGCTCTTTCATCTTCAAGTAGTCTCTTAGCAACGCTCTCAACGTTACTTGGCTCTTCTAGAACACTCAATATGTAGGGCTTCAAGTACTCAATTAGCTCCCTACACTCAGCACACTCAACTGGAATAACACTAGAGGCCTGACTAGGTGAAAAAGTAGAGAGAGCGAGTTGCGAGTACTTCTCCAACAAAGATACACCCACTAGTGTCTATCAAGGTAACACCTAAATATGCCTTTTGATCTCGACCTTCACATGAACGACTAACACTCAATTCGCCTGATAATTAGAGGATTTATACACGCTACTCTACAACTTTAAATATCCTATAACGACTTCACACTTCAATAGTAATTAGCTGCCTATGATTACATATCCTTCACGTTTATGAGTATAAGTACACTAATGTACGGGTGAAGAGTGTAAAGTCGTACATTTCCCTGCCTTTAGAGGGGTCTATGAGAAATTTCTCGACGACTTCGTTTTAAAGGTATGAGATGATAGCTTTTGGATCTAGATAGTACATTACTCATTCCACTTCTCTCTTAGCGACTCTATTGCGTTGAAACTACTGCTCATTGATAAGTACACGCCCATTTTAGCAAAGATCATGCCTAGATATTTACCCAATTCTGCAGGGGTCACATTGGTTTCACCGCTCCACTTCACAATTACTGGGCCCAGACCTCTCAGTTTATCAGCTACTTGTAGCCACCGCTCTAGTACACTCTTAGCGTCACTATCAACTGTAAGAATGATATATAAGCCCGTAGATCCCTTATGATACTCAATACTCTTAACCGGCAAACCTGTGTACACCCTGATAGCATCTATAAGTGTACTTCTTACTCTAGGCATTAACTTATACACCACTTTTTCAAACTGGTGTAAATTATGGTTTACATAAGACTCTCCCAGCCCTAAGCCTACTCTGTGAGGTATATTTTAGTTCTAGAATAACCATTACTTCGAGTAACTCGAGAGTGGAGTGTAGAGTAAATCAACATAGTTACAAAGTCCTACTAGCACCGAAACACATCAACACAATATTTATTGAAGAAGCAACACGCTCTACTCCATTGTCAGCCAGTCAGTAGCCCTTACTAGTATCTCGTTTCCTGTTGATACTTATTATTGGGATTTACTATTTAGGCCAGGGAAAGTCTGTTTTGAACAAACTGATGGTTCTCTACCTTAAGAGCTCTTTGAGTTTTATTTCTTAGTGTGCTTGCTATATATGGTGTTATGGTGTCTAGAACGTGTCATTGAAGGGTTATTTACTTGATGCTTCAGCAATTATGGAGCTTATTGCGCGTGGAGCACTCGCATACAAGTTGCTCTCTGTTAATATAAGTATATTGGACTTAACGATCTATGAGTGTTATAATGCATTGTGGAAGTTCATTAGAAGGGGGCTTATCACGTTGATTGATGGTTTGAGTCTCGCGGAAGAAGTCTCAAGGTTTCTCAAGAACACTCACATAGTCAACGTGAATGCGAGTTTTATGTCAAAGGTGTTAGAATTAGCTGTTGAGAAAAATCTAACAGTGTATGATGCATCATACGTCTATATTGCTAGAGAGAGGAACCTGGTTTTAGTTACCGAGGATGAGAAATTAATGAAAAAAGCCATTGAAATAGGTGTGAAGTCTGTAAATGTAAGCGATTTCCTAGCTGATTTAGGATTCACCTAGACTCTCTATCCTCTCTAATTAACTTCGCTGTTAGCTTTCCCGTAATACCACTCTTTCTAACAAGCTTTACGACCTCGACTCTCTCCTGCGCTTGCTTTAAGGCCTCGCGGCAGCTTCCCCCGATCTTTAGATCACCTTTCTCCTCTATGTCACTACAGATACCCTGTAGGATCTTCACTACTTCTCCTTCAGCGGCTTCGTGAGTAAGAGTGATTAGTGCATAAAATCTATTAGCCAGGCTCTCAACAAGGTCTACGCTACTCTCCGGGCCCTCTTCGCGCTCAAGTCTAAGCCTAGCAACGACCCTTAAGGCAACACTCTTGAACTTCTCTCTGCACTCCTCAGGCAACTTCCTCTGGGAGAGGCACGTCGCCACCTCGGGCTTGACGACCTCCTCGAGCCAGAGCTTTGAGAACTCAGCGAGATCTGCGTCGGGAACCGCTTTTCGAGCCGTACTAAGAGCTATTTTAAACGCGTTTTCTAGAAATAGTGCATTTGAAATACTGTATCTCCTCCCCAACAGCTGTTTCACCGCCTCCTCATATACACTTCTAAGTTGAGGATTTGAAAGCGGGTAGAGCAAGTCGCTCTTACTTAAATCGCTCAAACTGATCCGAGGCTTCTGGACATCACGACCTCGCATCGTCCTCCTTCCTGTCCAGGCTGTGTCCACATACAGACATGTTGTTTTCCCCTTATAAACCTCGCCTCAGAACCTGGAGTTTGAGCTTCTAGAGCTTATGTATTTCTATACAGAGCTCTCTGCTCTCAGCTTTATAGCGTTCAACACTTCTCTCTCGCCGAGGCGTATATCACAGTGGCCTTGAAAGACATGTCTAATGACAGAGATGCATTTCATCTATTATGGGCTTTTTAAAATTCCATCATTTACATTGTCTTTGCCACACCTCCCGCTCCCAGTATCCAGAGGTTTTTCCAGGGTTTTCAGGTACACAATGAGTGTCGCGGTGCTCATTATTAGACTAATACTTGTTGCTGAGAATTGCGGGGGGCTATAGTCCTGAGTGCTAGGCGTGATGTCGACACTTTATGCTATTAGAGCCGTCGTAGTAGTACTCTCGTGAAATACTTGTTAAAAAATAACCCCAGCACGATTATACAATCTAGTTTATCCTAGTTTATCTCTACCACGCAAATAACGCACTCGCACTAGTTTTACTAACTCTCAATAAGCTTACAATAGACTTCATAATCCCATACATGAGGTTGCTTTCCAAGCTTTTCCGGTGTGGGACCACATGGAGGATACTCTTACTCCGAGTCCTGTTTGGGATGGGGGTAATAGGCCGGCACCTCGGCCCGGCATTAAATCCCCAAAAGGGAGAGATGTAATTTCAAACCTCCCTGCACTAGCAGGAACCCTCGCCATTCATGGCGGTGAGGAGGTCAACCTATACCGTCTACTTCGTTGGTGCTTTGGAAAGAAAATTTGGAAAAATATTGATTCTCTCACGTCTTGTACTTGAATATGCTTGTTTTAAACCCTGTTGTGAGTGTTAATGGGTTTTCTTTGAAGATCTCCACGCTGTTGCCGAGTATAGTTACTCTCAGCCAGATGCATATCTTTATCGTAGTGTTCTCCTTGTTCCTCAAGTGCTCAACCCAGAGTTTTGGTATCTTAGTGTTGTCTAGTACCATGTTGAATACAACTATATCTGTTTTACCCGGTGCTATTGATTTGGGTGCTTCAAGTTCACCGGATCCTAGAACTAAACCTCCACCAGTCCTCACATCGAAGACTATCCAGTTTACATATAAGGATATTGCTTTAAGTTTGTTCTCGATGGTTAGTGAGGTCTTTAATCTCGTCTCACTAGGTGTTACTTCGGCTAGTTCAATAGTGACTTCTCTGACTACAACCTTGCCAAGTGGTCCTGCATCATACTCTCTATTAAGCTCCTGTTTAACTGGGAAAATCCTAGTCTCAATGGTGCTTGAGTACTTCACGGGTATGTCTAGAGTACCAACGGGTGTTGAAACTCTTAAATCCCCCTCTATAGACAAGTCAGATTTCTCACCACTACTTAAATGGAGGTACCAGAAGTCGTCTAAGAGTGTATTATCCAGTACAGCGTTAACTACGAGCACCGATAAACCCTGCTTAACCTCCTGAGATGGAATATCTACATTTACTAATACTAGACCGCCTAGGACTATTTTAAAACACCACTCTCGATCTTCACGCTCACAGGAAAGCTATTGTCCACGCTAATGTACGCTTCAATGGGGGTAGAAGACTCTGTAACCATCTCAGGGTCAACCCACAACTCTACGCCAGTAACGTTGACAACTCCGCTTAAACCACCTCTAGATAGGAAGTAGTATGCTACACCACCAATCACAACGGCTAAAACGACCAGCACAATCAGGAGCTTCACGGCCCTGCCCAATACAACCCCCTCACTCCAGTTTATCTATGTGCTCAAATAAAAACAATTCCATAGAATACAAGAAATACTGGGTGCATTTACCTGGGAAATTAAAGACTTAGAGTTCACAACTCACTTCTCAACTAGTGGTGGATATGTACCGTGTCGTGCCCTATACTTCTCTTTTAATTCGTACTCGATGTCATTTGCTCCTCTTTGTGAAGTTAATATCTTGTAGCCGTAGTCTATCTCCGCGCCTATAGTGAGAAGTGCTAAGAGAGCTAAAAAGACCGTGCGTCTCTTCCCCGCTAGATCTCTACACCTATTCCTCAAATTACCCGTCGATCCAATGTATAAAACTGGGCACTTACTACTCTTCAATCTCTCAAGTCTCTTTATCCTAGACGATGCAAAGACCTTTATCTCGCGCCACCTAGCCTTATCACACGAGTTTCTGAGAAACCCAATCACATCATCTACGTTTAGCTTATCCATGTCTACTAGTCTCAATACGTATACTCCAGGATCCTCTGATAGAGAATCGCAATTCAAACCGGTCAACGATGTCCATTTAAACCCCCGGAAAAGCCCATCACAGATACACGACAGTCTCTGAGGAGAGCCCTTGAATACAGGTATACTCTAATACTTCCAGCGGAGACCACCACAACTAACCGAAAAAAGCTTGATTTAAGGTTTGCTTGAGACCTTGTAGAAAGAGGTGATAAAGCCCGTTGAGCTCTTTAAGGAGTTCATAGAGGAGTTACGATGGATCTAATAGGGATGTTAGTATGGGGCTTTTATTAGAATATACGTTGTACTTCCACGGAGACCTATTTTTCTCTGCCCACTTATAATGCTGGTTTCAACAATAATTTCTCCCCATACTTGTTTAGATAAACCAATGATCTTGTCGATTATTTTCTCGTCTTCTTCGTGAAGTATGAGTACTTTTCTGCGAGCATTTTTAGTTTTTACCAGGAATCTGCTGAGCAACTCTAAGTAAGTTGAGATGCCTGAGCCTCTATTCAGGTTTACCGTGATCTCCCTGGAAACGAGAAAGCGTGGCTTCCTCCCAAGAAGAGCCTTTAAAATCTCGGGAAACTTTGACTCTTTAAGCCATACCCAGTAGAAAAATGAGAGCTCCATATATTGTATCTCGTCTAAATGCGGTGGGTCAGTAATAACACTCCACGTGGAGTTGTACTTCATAGAGATCGCGTTACCGAGGAGTAATACGGCGTCACAACTGTACAACTCTTTTAGGTCATAGCAGACTTTGAAAAACCTCGTAGTACGAAGGAAACTAGCTAATCTACTTGCTGATCTCTCGAAAGCCTCAAATGGGTTATCCGGACTATTAACGCGTGGAGCCCAATAACTAGGGATCCCCCAAGAGCCGGCTCCCAAGCGCCTCATGTAAGATGATGGAAAAAGGGTATTAGCGAAGGCTAAGTAAAGAGCAAGCTTAGTTCGATAAGTTGCTTTCTGCCCATCTATAGTCTTTAAAATACTAAATAGCATGTGAAGATTTTCTCGTGGAAAGAAGTCACTAACTCTCTCATAGCTTCGCTTCTTTAGAAACGGTCTACCGTTAGGGTAATACAGCCAGTCATTCCTCAGCTTTTCTCTGAAAACGCGTTTCCTACGAGCCTCCTCTAGAACACTGTTAGTCACCTCGACAAACTCGTCATAATTGGCACCAGCTATAGACACATGCGAGATAAGCCAAGCATATGGGTTGATATCAACGTATATTGCTTTCTTCCCCTTTTCAAGAGCTATACGAGTGATTACTCCAGAACCCCCAAAAGGGTCTACGATAATCTCGTCCTCATCACTAATGAGCTCTTGAATTATTTCACTAGGTTTCCTACCCCAATATCGGGCAATAACATGTCTCACTATTGATCTCCAGCCATAGCTTTGTTCAACCGCTTTAAAAATATCAATGGTGCTTTGAAATTATATGTTTTGTGTTTGATCGCTTATTGACGAGGCTATTAATTACCATTAAAAAGCTCGTGTATGAGCAACTCTTGGAGATAATTAACAGGATTTAAAATGTCTTTAAATTTAGGAGTTCTTATAACTTAAACGATCGTCCTTATATGACTAAGTAGGTATGTACCGTATATATCCAGTACTTTTGCCGAGCTGTTAACTTAAAAAATTGTTTAGATGATTAAAATTAGGTGTGGGTATGTGAAATGGTTGAACGATATGGCTTAAAGTTTAACCCGTTTCCTAGAGCTGAGGCTGAACAATATCGTAGTGAACCTGAGAAGCTAGACATAGTTCTATTTGATTATGAAAGAAAGAAGTTAGAGGAGTATGTACGGGTTGTCCAAAATGCTACTGTAAGTTTTGCTCTTATTGGTCCTTGGGGCACTGGTAAAACACTGTTTCTCCTATATTTCTATAAGTTATTAAGACAATTGTACGGTGTTAATAAGGTCAAACTAATATATATTAAAGCCCCTTCAGACAACGAGGATCTTGTCAGGAAACTTTGTAATGAACTAGGGATATCAGTTACTAGTAAAAGACTCGCTGATTTGCTAGAAGTGATAAGACAAAAAGTTAAAGAACTTATTAACAGCGGTTACATTGTTTACATAGCCCTGGATCAGCTAGAAGAGACTTATAGAAATATTATTAACGATGAGAAGAAAGTTCACGAATTTGTTGAGATTGTAAGAGGGAAGCTCTCAGCAATGGTGGAAGAGGGTTATGCTTTTGGGATTTCCATCATAGAACCCGTCTGGGGCGATATCATAGCCAGATGGTCATCGATGGCAGGCATAGAAAGTATAAAGCTCAGAGCTCTAGAACCTGAAGAAACAGAGGTATTTATTGCGAAATACCTGGAAAAAGCTCGAGATCAAGAGCTTATAAAAATGTATAGTCTTGAGGAAGAAATTCAAAAGAATCCTACATATCCATTTACGGATGACGCGGTGGCAGAAATTCACAGGTTGTCTGGTGGCGTGCAAAGAAATATCTGTACATGGGCTTACGAATTACTCGAGAAGAGTAAAGATAAATTTGATAGGATCGATTCATTCATTGTAAGATTTATAATCGATAAAAAACTCTACCTGCGTCAAAGAAGCCTAGAAGAGATACTACCTTATCATCCAATGAGAGTGCCTATGGTGATTAAGGAGATCTTATCATATATATGGAATAAATATGGTTCTTCAAAGTATAACATTATATGGATTGGACCAGTAGACAAAAATGCCCTCTTCATAAATGTAGCTGGAAAGAACATTATTCTGTACATAGTCACCAAGCAAACTCTCACAGCAGAAGATTTGTCACCAATTGTGAAATACGTGCAAGAAGGAGTAACAATAAATAGTGAAAAATACAAAGTGGATATGGCAACAGTTCTACAATTCGTATCTCAGAATACCCCATATAGCAAACTTGTCGAGCCTGGAGCTTCAGCGATATTCATGAAGATCGGCGATAAGTTAAAGCGGAAGGTTGTATTTAGGGACTTAGTAAACGAGTGGGGACGACTCGCTGCGTTCTACCTATACATAAGGAACGAACTTCCAACTTATATTACATCAGAGGATGAAGAAGATGTGGAGATAAAAGCGATATTAAAGATCCTAGGTCTCGCATGAAGAGACTCCTAATACGCTATCGTACGTCAGAGGTAAACTAGGTTGAATTTAATGTCTGAGCATCAACTTCAGCAAAAGACAGCTAAAGCTCTCTACGCTACATATGGAGGTTGTGCTGACGGATTTATAGGATTTACACATATCGCTATAGGACTAGATACACCAGATATAGTTGTTCTATCTCATGAGTGTGAGGATCTTCATACTGTTACGATATTTGAAGTTAAGATGTCGATTAAATGGGATGTCTTAGGGCAATTATATAGATATAGCCTTTATGCACCAACATACGTTGTTATACCCACGGATCAGATTGAAAATCTAAAGAAAGAATACACACTGTTCCAAGCCTTAAGGGATCTAGGTATAGGTGTTGCAACCGTCGATGAGGGTAAGAAGGGTTTGAAAATAATATTACGGCCAGATAGAAGTTTAGGAACCACCGAACAAGTGCTCTACGATGTAATAATGTGGCAGGTATTCAGAGACCTATCAAAAACGCCGCCGGAGAGATTCTCGAAAATCTACAATGCAATTATGGAATTTTTGCGAGGGCGACTTAAGTTTGTTATAAGCTTGAACGAGATTCCAATTTTAAGTAGCATGGATAAACATGTCATTAGAGCGTTAATAAACGCATTATCATTACTGAAGATAGCTCTACCATTAGCAGAAAACCCCTACACTCTAGAGCTTTTAAATCCTGATATATTTAGACTTTCACCTAATGAATTCATGAAACAACTCCTACTATCAAGATATTTAGCTAAATTAGTAAGCCTTATAACAAGGTTGGTTGAGAAAGATTCTGAAGGAACTTTCCAACAATGCTATATACCCGTGACCTTGCTTTTACTCTATACAAAGGGGCTACCCCTGCGATTAATTAGTCAAACATATGATGTTTTGTGCGAGAGAATTCGTGAGGATCTTTATGAGTGCTACAAAAATGTAAAATTGTACCTAGACTTCAAATAAACAATATAGAAAAATATGACAACGATATAACTCTATGATTTCTATGCTATTATGTGGGGTAAACTATAGCATACAAATAGAGAGGGGCTAAAATGAATGTTGAGGTATATATAGCTAGAGGATCTGAAAGAAACATACACAAAAGTGTTGTTAGTGGGATTAAGAAAGATCTTATTGAAAGCGTCTTGGGCATCTCGGCGCCTAACGAGTCTATCGATAGCTTAGGTCATGTTCATCTTTGGGGTGTACCGAGGAGCGGGGCTGAAAAGTATTGGAGAAGCATCAAAAGGAGGGACATCGTTATAATATTACCCGTGAAAAAATTCAAGAAGATAAGCGAATGCTACGTAACTGTAGTTGTCGACAAATACCCTGTAAATATGACTCAGGAAGAAATTGAAAGGAGCGAGAAGCTCTCAAAACTTATCTGGGAACCTTATAGGAAAAGGCAAGGAGTAGTAGAATCATACCCATACATAGTGTTCTTAGATAGTAGGATAAATGTCGAAAGAATTATTGAAATCCTTAAGTTCTTAGGTAAAGATATAAAGTCTCTTATAGGCTATAGAGAAAGTATCCATCGAGTGAGGGGAGTATCTCAACAAGGGTTACAAGAATTAATCAAAAAAGTAACCTATGTCCCGGAGGTTTCACTGATAATCTCGCTGCTTGAAGAGACGTACCTTGAGCTCTCTGCTAGGCTCGGCTGGAATCCTGTTAACTGCTACTACTACTCAGTAAGACACAACGTGTGTTATGGTGCACCCATCCCGCTGGGGAACAAGGAGGTCTGGAGTAGAGAGGGGTTGTTCGAGGAGTTAAACAAGAAGCTGTTGGAGAGAGGGTATAAGCCGATAACGTGGGAGTATCTAAAACAGCTCATAAAAAGCATTGAGAAACCCGGCAGAGTCTGGGCAAACTGGTTTTCATCACCACGCACAAGGCAAGTAGAACCGCACGATATAACAATTATGAAGCCAATATCTTTAGTCGCGTAGCACCATGGAACATTTAGACATTAACAAAACAAAACATTAGGCAAAGTGCGTGACTTAAAATATAGAACAAAATAAGGTAGATTCGTAGATCTTAAAACTCTACTAATAAAAGGTAGATAAAGTTAAGCGCTCTTAATGTCTTGTGAGAAGTTCTACGGAGCTGGAGGAACGAAATCTCCTTTAGAATAATTCAACTATCACCAGAAAGTAAGCCCTAAAGGTAAGAGAACAGAATTCATAGATTAGAGTTAAGCCAGGATCTATTAGGGAGAGCGTTGGGGTAAAATTTTTATCCTTATATTCGAAACTATAGTTCTAGGTGCCTTATTTGTCTACTCTATTGGAGTCAAGTCGGTTCCCTGGTACGCGGGTTAGTGAGGAGTCTGCTCGTGAGAAGCAAGGTGGTGGTCGACCAGAGTTCTGGGAGATGGTTTTCTGGTGGACTAGGAAGCCCCTTATTAGTGCTCGTAGCATTATAGCATCCGCGCTTCTCGATGATAAAGTAGACCTCTTCACGTTTTACAGGATATTGAGACTCGACTCTGATAAGATGCCTCACAGGTTAAACCCGGTGATCCCTCGAGATTTCAAAGAGAGGTTTGGTAAGACTAGGCTACTAGATCCCTTCGCCGGGTTCGGCTCAATACCCCTAGAGGCTATGAGACTAGGTCTAGGCGAGGTCGTAGCGGTAGAGTTCCTCCCCACAGCCTACGTGTTCCTCAAAGCTGTCTTAGAGATACCGAAGTGGGCAGTGGATAGAGGCTTAGCGGACGAGCTCAAGAAGGACTTAGAGAAGTGGGGTAGCTGGATCGTTGAGAAGCTTAAAGAGGATCCTGACATAAAGGAGCTTTACGACCCAGACGTGGCGGTGTACATTGGGACGTGGGAGGTCGAGTGCCCGTACTGCGGCAAGTACACACCATTAGTGGGCAACTACTGGCTAGCCCGGGTTAGCGAGGAGTCTGGGAGGTATAGTAGATTAGCGTGGGTAGAACCCCTAGTCGTGAACGATAGAGTAGAGTTCAAGCTCGTAGACCTCAATAAAGAGCTAGGAGTGGTGGAGATACCAGCGAAGATCTCAGAGAACGTGGTTAAGACAAGTAGAGGAACCTACAGAATTCCAGAAGCAAACATTAACGCTAAAACAAGCTGGGCCCTCTGCCTACACTGTAACCGCATAATGCCAGGTAAAGGAGATGAGTGGTACGTGAAACAAACACTAAGAGAGTGGAATAATAACCTAGAAAGGTACTTAAACGGCGAGATCAGTCTTGACGAGCTAAAACAGAGCAAGGCAAGACCAAGACTACTAGTAAGAGTCAAAGTAGTCAATAAAGACCTAGAATTCGAGCCAACGACAAGAGAAGACGACGAGAAACTATGGAGAGCACTAGAAAAACTAAGGGCAATGTGGGGAGACCCCGACATACCGAGAGAAGAACTGTGGAAATACCACATGGGCACAGCTGGCCAGTTGAGCATTTGGATATGGGGATATGATAAATTCTTCAAGCTCTTCAATCTAAGACAGCTCCTAGCCCTAGTGAAACTAGTCAAGCTGATACGGGAAGCAGGTAAGAGGGTAGAGGGGGAGAAGTTAAAGCAGGGGTGGAGCAAGGAAGACGCATACAAATACGCAGAAGCAGTAACAACATACCTAGCAATAGCATTAATAAAATATGTAGATTACAGTTCGCTGGTCGCTGGTTGGAACCAATCGCTAATAATGGGTCATTCGCTTTCAATGCGTGGCTTAGCGATGGTATGGAACTTTGATGATATGAATCCTATCGCAGATTGGACAGGAACTTATCATAGAAATATTAATACCTTGCTAGATGGTCTTTCATATCTCATTAATGGAGTCTCCGGTAGTTCTAGTCGTATTAGGGTTTTGCTTGATGATGCCGCCTCGCTTAGTAGGCTTGGAGATGAGAGGTTCGACCTTATCGTGACTGACCCGCCTTACAGAGACGATGTAGCCTATGCTGAGCTCAGTGACTTCTACTATGTGTGGTTGAAGAGGGCTTTGAGCGATAGTGATGGAGTCTCCTTGAAGCCTAGGTTCTACCCTGAAGCATTCTTTGAGTGCTTAGATATCGAGTGTAGAAGCTATATTGAGATCAGGGCTCAGTGGGAGAGGTTTGCGCCTCTCGAGATAAGTGTGTGTTTAGGTAGAGCAGATTTCTTCAAGAAAACTATGGGTGTTGAGGCAGGGTCTGATAGAGACTTCCAGGAGAAGCTGGCTAGGGCATTTAAGCGGATGGCAGAGTTGTTGAAGGATGATGGCTTGATCGTGACTTACTATGCCCACACAGACCCCTCTGCATGGGAGGCTCTTATAGAGGCTGGCTGGAGAAGGGCTGGTTTGAGAGTTACAGCAGCGTATGTGATCGCCACTGAGAGTGAGCAGCGCGTTACAGCTCGCGGTAAGGTAGCGCTTGACGCTTCAGTTGTTGTAGTGTGGAGGAAGGGTGTGAGTAGAGCTGGCCTCTTACACGAAGTTGAGCGAGAGGCTCTCAAAGAGGCTGTGGCGAGAGTCGAAGAGGCGATCAAGACTAGAGGCACAACACTAGACATCAACTTGTTCCTAAAGTCGCTGGCGGCTACACTAAGCGTATTCACCTCGTACTCTAAGCTCATACCAGAGATCAGCACTAAAGAGCTAGTTGAAAAGGCGTTTCAAATAGCTCTGAGAGGCCTCGTTGAAGGCGTGTATAGACATGCTGGTATTGAGAGGTCGCTAGACCCCTACGCCTCTACGTATTTAGCGTTAAAGGTTGTTACAA
>Ga0326760_1000488_pt1 | contig 21080 bp, 20 predicted proteins | sample GCREP_S_FD_207668 | JGI IMG/M metagenome (GOLD analysis project Ga0326760, IMG submission 207668) | Hot spring sediment microbial communities from Geyser Creek Basin, Yellowstone National Park, WY, United States - GCR.EP_S | ecosystem: Environmental > Aquatic > Thermal springs > Near-boiling... | reverse complement strand
GCTTCACTGGGTTTGGGCTCGCCTTGATTTACAACGCTCTTCCCATCATGAACTTGCTTGCCCCATTCACTGCAGGTCAAGTTGCTGACCGATGGCTACCTGCGCAAACTGCTTTGGGCATATTCCACCTCGTCGGCGGCGTCTTGATGCTCATCCTGTCAACACAGAAGCAACTTGCAACGATGTGGCCGTTGATGCTTTTGTATGCGCTCTTTTACGCACCGACTCTGGCGTTGACGAACTCAATTGCTTTCCAACACTTGAAGGACCCGCAGCGGGAGTTTGGTCCGATCCGAGTTTGGGGAACCATTGGATGGATTGTGGCTGGCTGGATTTTGAGCGTTATGAGGTCAGCGTTGGGCTCGGCTGATTGGACTGTCATTGATGTCTTCGTCTTGGCTGGCATATTTTCCATCTTGCTGGGTTTGGCTTCTTTTGCGCTCCCTCACACTCCGCCTGCGAAAGAAGCGCCCGACCCGTTAGCGTTCCGAGAGGCGTTGGTTTTGCTGAAAGACCGCAACTACCTGACCTTCTTCATCATCGCTTTTATCGTCGCCACCGAGTTGCGCCTTTACTACATGCTGACATTCCCGTTCCTTCAGGAAGCAGGACGGGTTGTGGGTATAACTGAACGGACGCTCCCCGCGTGGATGACAATTGCTCAGATAGCCGAAATTTTCACCATCACATTCCTGTTGCCCTATGCCTTGCCAAGATGGGGAGTTCGTAATTCGCTTCTCGTGGGCATCGTTGCTTGGCCGATTCGCTACATCGTCTTCGCCATCACTTGGGCTGGTCATCAAGCAGCACCTTGGCTTGTTTGGCTCTCCATTGCGGCGTTAGCGCTGCACGGTTTCTGCTATGTCTTCTTCTTCGTCGTCGCTTTCATTTACACCGACATGGTTGCCCCTCGCGACATCCGCTCATCGGCACAGGCGCTTATCAACTTCGCTGTTCTGGGTGTTGGGCTTTTGATTGGAGGCTTCTTCGCTGGGTTCCTGAAGGACATCTTCACATCGGATGGTCAGACCAACTACACTTGGATTTTCACCATCCCAGCCATCATCACCCTGATCTGCGCCGCTATCTTCGCTGGCTTGTTCAGGGAGGAAAGGCGTGAGGCAACGAGTTGAAAACCGCTTGCAAAATCAAAAACGCTGAGCCAATAACGCCTTCAAGGTCTTGGCATTGATGACAGCGTAAGCGTTCACATCGTTGTTGAAGTAGGCGAAAACTGTCAACCCTTGCTTTTGCCAGTTTGCGATTTGTTCAGCCCACCAAGCCAATTCGTCATCTGGGAAGAAGCCTGCATAAAGCCCATTCCAACCGTGAAAGCGAAGGTAAACCAACGGTGCCGTCACTATGCGGGCGAGTTCTTTTGGGAACGGAGGCGCAATGGGAACGCAATGGGCAATTTCGTGTCGCTCCATAACTTTCCAAATCGTCTCTTCCTGCCACCAAGACGGGTGCCGAAACTCAATTGCGTGAGCGCAATGGCGAGGCAACATGCGAAGGAAAGCATCTAATCGCTCAGCGTCAGATTTCAAGTTCGGCGGTAATTGCCAAAGGACGATGGCTAACTTTTCACCCAAACCATCCGCAGCGCTGAAGAACCGATCAAGGGCTTCTCCGACGCCTTTCAACTTTTTCATGTGGGTGATGAAGCGAGAACCCTTGACAGCGAACGCAAAATCACCCGGCGTTTCTTTTCGCCATTGCTCAAAGGTCTCTCGTTTGGGCAACCTGTAGAACGAGTTGTTGACTTCAACGGTGTCAAAGTGCTGGGCATAGAAGGAAAGCCATTGCTTCGTCGGCAAACTTGGCGGGTAAAAACGCTCCCGCCAGTGCGGATAAACCCAGCCCGAAGTCCCAATTCTCACCATAGCACTTTGCCCCGATCAAGTCAGCCGACTTCAGCCAAGACCTTTCGGACGAAATCCAGCGATTTCTGAATTCCGAGCACAGGGTTTTGCGGCTCAAGTTCATATTCCAACACGAACGCACCTTTGAAGTCAACTTCCTTGAGTGCTTTAACGAAGCCGCGGATGTCCAAAATTCCTGTGCCGATGACCACATCGTGCTTTTGTTCGTTGACATCCTTCAAATGCACGCCATAAATGCGCTTTCCGATTTTGTGCACAGCCTCAACGATGTTGTCGCCGGCTCGGGCACCGTGCCCGGTGTCGTAGCACAAGCCAATTCGCTCGTGGTGACCTTGTATTGCCTTAACTACGCTGTCAACGCCTGGATACCTACTGCCAGGTCCGTGATTGTGGATGGCGACATAAATGCCATACTCCTCAACGAGTTTGTCCAGAAGGTCAAAACTGTCGGGTGCAGGGTCAGCAGTTAGAACCTCTATGCCCATTGCTTTAGCGAAGTCAAACAGCCTTCGCATCGCCGCTTCATTGTTGCTCATCCCGACAACGCCATAAGCGATGAGTTTGACTCCGTGCTGCTGCAAAATTTTCTTGGCTTCCTCCGCTCGTTCCATCGGCAAATGTCCCGGGAAGGCTTCAAGGTAGGTCAAGCCGAGTTCCTTCACTATCGCCACAGCCTTGTCAAAAGGCATTGACCTGAGTGAGTAACTTTGCAGTCCCAACTTCCACTCCATCTTCTGTTTCGCCTCCTTCTTCTGTCCCCAAACGGTTGTCGCTGCCGTCAACAAAGTCCCGACCGTCCGCTGCAAAAAGGCTCGCCTCGTTTGCCCCATTCCAACCGACCTCCTTTCCAAAAGTGCAAGCCAAAAGAAATTGTGGCGCTCTGAGACCAAGATGTCTCGTCGTTGGGAAAAACTTCCGGTCAGCCAACCACCATCCAACCAAAGCCAGCGAACGCTTTGAAGGAGCGCTGCGGCAGTTTCAGAACCTTGTTGCCTTTTCCTGACAGCAATGCCAAAATTTCTTTGCTGAAATGTCGGGATTTATCGGAGGGATGAGCCGTGATAGACATCTCACAAGTTCGCCTGACCAACGAACAAATCTTGCGCTACTCGCGACACTTGATTTTGCCCGAAGTCGGGATGACTGGGCAAAAGAAGTTGAGGGCAGCGAGTGTGCTCATTATCGGCGCTGGCGGACTTGGCTGCCCTATCGCCCTTTACTTGACCGCTGCAGGGATTGGACGGTTAGGCTTAGTTGACTTTGATGTCGTTGACCGAACGAACTTGCAAAGGCAAATCCTTTACGGCGAAAGCGTCGTCGGCGTTCCAAAGGTTGAAGCGGCGGCTGAGAGGTTGAAGGACTTGAACCCCGATGTGGAGATTGAGACCTATCCTGAAAGGCTGACTTCCGAAAATGCGCTGCAAATCATGAGCGATTACGACATCATCATTGACGGCACTGACAACTTCCCGACACGATACTTGACGAACGATGCTGCTGTGATTTTGGGCAAGCCTTACATTTACGGCAGCATCTTTCGGTTTGAAGGTCAAGTTTCGGTCTTCCTTTCGCGCCCATTTAACGGCTTTGACCGAGGACCTTGTTACCGGTGTTTGTTCCCTTCACCCCCGCCACCCGGTGCTGTCCCAAGTTGTGCTGAAGGTGGAGTTTTGGGTGTTCTGCCCGGCATCGTGGGAGCACTTCAGGCAGCAGAAGCCATCAAGTTGATTGTCGGCATCGGCGAACCGCTCATAGGCAAGTTGCTGCTCATTGACACCTTGAGGATGGAGTTCAGGGCAGTCCGCATCCGGAGAAACCCCAACTGCCCAGTCTGTGGCGATAACCCGACGATTCGCGAGTTGATTGACTACGAGGAGTTTTGCGGGTTGAGGAGGGGAGAATTGCCCGAAAGCGACGAAATTTTTGTGACGCCTCAGGAACTGAAGGAGAAACTTGATGCTGGTGAACCGTTGTTGCTTTTGGATGTCCGCGAACCTGAAGAGTTGGAAATTTCTGAGTTCCCCTACCCATACAAGCACATCCCCCTTGACGATTTGCCAGAGCGCGTCCACGAGTTGGACTTGACATCGGATATCGTCGTTTTCTGCCGAAACGACCAGAGGAGCAGACTTGCCGCGCAGATGCTTCAGAGGATGGGATTCTCAAGGGTCAAGGTTCTCAAGGGCGGAATTAACGCTTGGTCTCAGGAAATTGACCCGTCCGTGCCGCAGTATTGATGCCTCGTCAACCTTGCCAAGTTGACTTCAAGCCATCAGAACGGAAGTTCACTTGACAATCATGCCCGTCCTTGATGCCCATAAGGTCAAGTCAAGTTCGTCAGGGTCAATGCCGACTTGATTGGCGAAAGCGAGATAACGCTGCTCAATCGCCAAGTATTGGTTCCGCGTTGATGGCGGGCGTTCACTGTCTATGACCCCGAAGGCGTGCAAGGAACGAAGTATGTGTTTGTCAAGGATAGCGTAACCGCGAAAGCCAATGTTTCGCAGAAAATGGGACGCTTCCTTGTATCCGATGCCTTTGAACTTCTGGACGCAAGCGTCCCTGCGGGTGTCGCGCCCTCGCCACGATTCAATCCACGACTTCAACCGACCACCAAGTTCGTTTCTGACAATTTCTCTGGCGGCGACGATGTATTGAGCGCGAGCACCGGGGTAGAGGTGAAAGTGAATTCGTTCAGCGATTTCTTCGGCGGTTGCGCTCCAGAGGACAGGGCGAAGCGCTTCCACTCCTCTGAGCCCCATTAGGGCTGATGCACCAGCCGTCAAGATGCAAAAGACGAGTTCCTCAAAAATTGCTTCATCGCCCCGTTCCCAAGTCTCACGGAACTCTTCCAACCGCTGCAACACGAAAGGGCGAATGTGAGCGTGATATGCTTTCAAATCGTCAACGCTTGAGAGCGTTGCTTTCTCAACCTTGAAAATCTCCATCTGCCCATCACCGACAGGAAATTTTTGCCCGCGAGGGAGGCAAAAGGAAAGGGCTTTCCGATAAGAGGGCGTCTCAGACCAAAATTTTCGCATCGCTAAACTCGCGGGCGAAGTTGATGAGTTCCTGCCAGTTCTCAAGGGATTTGAGACCGAGCCTCAAAGCGATGCCCCTTCCTTTTTTGCTGCGTATAGCGAAGCGGGTAATGGCGTCTATCTCGCTCCACAAAAGTGCTCTGCGAACCCATCGGTCGCTGTAAACGACCCCGTGTTCGGTTACAAGCAGCACCGCCGTTTTGTTGACAAGCCAGAGGTAGAGAGTCCATGATGCCGTTAGAGCCATTGGGATGGAGAGCAAGACAGCCACAGAAAAAGTCAAGGCTTCCCATTTAGCGTAAGCCCACATGAGGAAGCCCATGATTGCAAAGACGACCGCACATGCAATCAGATACGGTCTCACCGCTGATTGGCGGTAAACAAAAACTTTCGTGAACTTCGCCAAAGTATCGGGCGGTCTTTCGGCATTCATTTCACTCCCCTCCCAAAATTTCTGCCAGCAACGCCTTTTGGGCATGCAAACGGTTTTCCGCTTGCTCCCAAGCGAGGCTAAATGGAGCATCCAAAACTTCGTCGGTAATCTCCTCCCCACGATGGGCAGGCAGACAATGCATCACGACCACATTGGACGGAGCGTGGCGAAGCAGTTCAGTGTTGACCTGAAATCCAGCAAAATCTCGCCTTCGCTTTTCCGCCTCCGCTTCCTGCCCCATGCTCGTCCAAACATCGGTGTAAACTGCTTCTGCGTTTCGCACCGCTTCAACGGGGTCGTTAGTGACCGCAATTTTTGCCCCGCTTCTTTGGGCGAGTTCGAGGGCTTTGCGGACAACGGTTTCTTTGGGCTCGTAACCCTTCGGAGTTGCAACAGTGCAGTGAGTTCCCAGCACGGCACAAAGGAGCATTAACGAGTGAGCGACATTGAACCCGTCCCCGATAAAAGTCAAGTGATGCCCTCGGACATCGCCCCATAGTTCCCAAAGGGTGAACAAATCGGCGAGGGCTTGGCAGGGATGCTCCAAGTCAGAAAGAGCGTTTATGACGGGCGCTTTTGCCCATTCAGCCATCTCAACCAAAGTCTCATGGGCAAAGACACGAGCGACAATTGCGTCAACCCATCTGTCAAGGTTTCGTGCGACATCTTTGACCGCTTCCCTCTGACCGAGCCCGACCTCCGCTTGAGTGAGCACGACGGGATAACCGCCGAGTTCGTGAACTGCAAGTTCAAAGGTCACACGGGTGCGCAACGATGGCTTTTGGAAAAGAACGGCGACCGTTTTACCACTCAAGGGCTTTTCGTGTTCCTTGCGAGCGCGCCGACAGTCCTTGTAGCGCTTCGCCAGTTCAAACAGTGCCAAAGCCTCTTCCGCAGTTATGTCCGCAGCGGACAAAAAATCTCGCCCTTTCAAACCCATCTTCCCTCACCGCTTTGCAATTATGGCATGCTCGAAAATCAGCCGATATGCGTGTGAGCGTGCAAGTGTGCATAAAAGGTGCGGAGTGCGAAGTGCTGGGTGCAGTTGTCAAGCAAAGAAATTTGGCGGCAGTGCGGAAGCACTGCCCTCCAAAAAACTACCGGTCGCTATTCGCCAATCGCCGTTCGCTGTCTCACCAGTCGCTATTTGCCGCTCACTATTCGCTATTCGCCATTCGCTGCTCGCTGCCGTTTTGGCTCGGCAGGAGCCTCGCTCTCCCAAATTTTCCCGCCCCTCGTCCCACACCCCTCGTCCCGTTGAAACCTGTAGCATGAACGATTTTAAACTGCGTCACTAACTGCGGGCTAAACTTCGTCGCATGAGTTGTTTTCGGTTGCACCATCTGGAATTTGGAGCGGGCATAATTGCTACTGGAGCGGTGAGAGAGAATGATGCTGATTGTGCCAGTAGGTTTGTCGGAGCGACCCAAGCATTTTCCAAAAGGGCTAACTGCGCTGACCGTTGCTGTTTGGTTGGCTGCGCTGGCTCAATTCGTGTTTTTGAGCCGAAACGATTTCGCGCCAGCAGCGAAGGAGCAATGGTTTGAGTTGTTCGGATACGACCCTGCAAAGCCTCATTGGTGGAAAGCGTTCACCGCCCTTTTAGTCCACGCCGATTTTTGGCACTCAATTGTCAACCTTGCGGGCTTGTGGTTGTTTGGTTGGTTCGTAGAAGCGGAATTGGGTTGGCAGAAGTTTTTGGCACTTGGGCTGGTCGCGCACTTGATAGCCCTGAAGGCTCAAGGGGCGTTTTGGTTGTGGCAAGGTCTTTTAGACCCATCACGGTTAGTCGGTTCGTCGGCGATGGTGGCTTTCGTTATGGGAACTTTCTGCTTGCGCTTCAGGCACATAGGCTTAAGGTGGCGAGCAATTTACGGGTGGCGCTGGAGAACTCAGGAGTTCAGCACGCCACTTTGGTTGCTGATTGCTTTGTGGCTCGTTGCCCAAATTTGGTCGCTCGTTTCCCAAAATCCCGAAAAGCCAGTTATCGCTCACCTGACAAGTTTCGCCGTTGGCGCAATTGTTGCATTTGGGCTTGGCTGGCACCGATTGGCTATCTGTGACCAATTGAAGCGACAGGCTGAGGTGGCGGAACGAGAAGGGCGATGGGAAGAGGCTGCATCCATTTGGTGCCAACTTGCCCTTCGCTCGCAGAACCCATCTGACGATTGGCTCGCTGCCGCTCACAACTTTCTGAAAGCGGGAAAGCGGGAAAAAGCCGAAGAAGCAATTTGCAAATCCCTTGGGCATCTGTTTTGGAGCGAAAGTGCGTTAAACAGAGCATGTCAAATTGCGGCGGAACTAAAGGTTCAGGATTTGTCGCCCGAAATCCTTCTTTCACTTGCCGAGCAGTTGGAGCGGCACCGACGCTACTCCGAGGCGTTGACGCTTTTCCAAAAGGTCGCAGAAGTGGCAGAGTTTAAAGGGGCGCCGCAAGCCCTTTTGAAAGTGGCGGAATTGAGTTGGAGGCTCGGCGAAGAGGGGAAATCACGCCAAGCCCTTCACCTTTTTTGGTTGCGTTACAGTCAAACTCCATGGAGGCAAAAGGCTGCCGAATTGGCTGCTCAACTTCGTTGGCGAGGTGAGAAATGATGCGAAAGTTGTTTGCTTGTCTTGCGCTTGCCCTTTGGGTTTCGCTCGCCCTCGCTCAGTCGCAACCGACGGCAGAAAGTTCAACAGCGACTAAGCCCACCGTCCCGCTAAAACCCGTCATTTTCGTCCCAACCGGTGCGACCCTTCTGACAGAACTCCAATTGACGAAAGACGATTTGCTACCCGTTGTCGCTCAAGTTTTCGGTTACTTCAGCCTTCAGCATTCCGGTGGTCAAGTAATTCAGGGCGAACAACTGCGCGATTTAATCACCGGCATGGAATCGCTTTGGCTGGTTGAGTATGACTTCCGTCAGAAAGGTGCAACGCCCGCCGATTTGATTCAGATGAACCAAAGTTTGCTGGAAGCGCAGGGCTGGCGCCGGATTTTCTGGAACCGAAGCAGCGATGGTAACAGGGAAACGATGGTGATGGTTGAACCGCCCAGAAAAGGTTTGTTCGTTTTCACTGCTCGGCTCAATGCCAACTCTGGCAGCATCAGGGTCGTGGCTATAAGGACGCAAGGCGAAATTGATGTCGGGACGACTTTGTGGCTCTTGACAACTTTCCTGATGCGCCCTGAAGCACCAGCCCCAACGCCAGCGCCAACGACGCCTTCAAGTAGCGGAGAAAAAGCGCCCTCGGTCAAACCGACACCAGAAAAATCCACACCAGAAAAATCGCCAGAACAAGGAAAGGAACAACAGGGTGATGACGCCAGCAAGAGTAAGGACAAAAAGAGCGACGAGTCAACAACGCGATAAGAGACAGCGAGGTGAAGAAGGGTGGGCGCTAAGGTCATTGTGGTAGGAAGTGCCAACATGGACATGGTTGCCTTTGCTCCGAAATTGCCAGCACCCGGCGAAACGGTCTTGGGAACTCGCTTTGAGATGGCATGCGGCGGTAAAGGCGCTAATCAGGCTGTCGCGTGTGCTCGGCTGGGTGCTGAGACTTGGTTCATCGGTCGGGTCGGAACGGATACATTCGGCGATATGCTGCTTCAAAGTTTCCGGGAAGCAGGCGTCCGCACGGATTTCGTCCGGCGCGACCCAGAAACTCCATCGGGTGTCGCTCTCATCTTCGTTGATGAAACGGGGCAAAACGAGATAGTCGTCGCTCCCGGCGCAAACGGTCGGGTCAGCCGAGAAGACATTGACATGGCATCAGCGGTTTGGGATGGAGCAAAAGCGTTGCTGGTTCAGTTTGAAATCCCCTTGTCAACGGTCAGCTATGCCATCGGGGAGGCGAGCCGTTACGGTGCCATTGTGGTCGTCAACCCTGCCCCTGCTCCCCGCGAACCTCTGCCTGAGGAGTGGTTCGGGTTGGTGGATGTTTGGACACCGAACGAGCGGGAGATTGAGGGCTTGACAGGAATTGCTGTCACCGACCTTGAGAGCGCCGAGCGGGCGGCAAAAGCGTTGTTGGACAAAGGTGCGAAATCGGTTGTCTTGACATTAGGGGCAAACGGTTCTTTGCTTGCTACTCACGATTTCACCCGACATTATCCCGCCTTCCAAGTTCAAGCCGTTGACGCGACGGCTGCAGGGGACGCATTCGCCGCAGCATTGACGGTCAAATTGGCAGAGGGCGCACCGCTGGAAGAGGCTGTCATCTTCGCCAACGCTGCAGGCGCTTTAGCCTGCACGAAAGTTGGAGCACAACCATCCATGCCAACCCGTGACGAAGTAGAAAACTTCTTGCGGTCACAACCTTTGCCTTGAGGGATTGAGAGGTGACGAGACATGCTGCTGGAATACATCCAAGAAGCCTTGAGACGAGCCCGTTACGAAATCATTGACGACGAAGAGCCCTACTACGGGGAGGTCCCAGAACTTCAAGGCGTTTGGGCTACAGGCAAAACTCTGGAGGAGTGCCGCGAAAATTTGAGGGAGGCTATTGAGGGCTGGATTATAGTGCGCTTGCAAAGGGGACTACCCTTACCGCCCTTGGGGAAGGTTAAATTCCGCAAAATGCGAGGGCTGAAAGCCCGTGTCTAAACTCACTCCTGTCTCATGGGCTGAGTTAGTCCGACGGCTAAGGCAGTTAGGGTTTGAGGGTCCCTTTCAAGGCGGGAAACACCCCTACATGGTGAGGGGCGATCTTGTGCTGACAATCCCTAACCCCCACCGAAGGGAAATCAGTGTTGACCTTTTAGTGCGAATTCTCAAACAAGCGGGAATAAGCCGTGATGAGTGGCTTAAGACGAAATGATACAGGCGCTTTAGCCTGCACGAAAGTTGGAGCACAACCATCCATGCCAACCCGTGACGAAGTAGAAAACTTCTTGCGGTCACAACCTTTGCCTTGAGAAATTGGGGCAGTGAATTGGATTGCGGCGGGGCTACCGACGATTGATGACCTTTTTTGCTGCTTCAAAAACTTCGTCCACGCTGATTTCCCGCAAGCACTGGATTTCAAATGGGCAAGGGAACATTTTGCCGTCAAAAGGCGTCAAGCACGGTGAGCAAGGCAAGCGCTTGTAAATTGTCCGATGTCCTTCCCCCATCGGTCCGTAGTGGTCGGGCGTCTCTGGTCCGAACAATGCCACGCAGGGTGTCCCCAAGGCTGCAGCCAAATGCATCGGTCCGCTATCGTTGGTGATGAGGGCGACAGCATTGTCAAGGACAAAACACAACTCGTCCAAGTTCAACTGACCCGCCAAGTTTCTGATGCGGGGGTGATTTGCCAGTTCCGCCAGAACACCCGCCACATATTCGCGCTCGCTTCGGCTGCCGATGAGGACGAAATGCATGTTCGGGAACGAGTCCAAAAGCCGGTAAAGCAATTCGCGAAACCGTTCCGGCATCCACCGACGCTGCAAAGCCAATTCTCCCGCATTGGGATTAACGACGACGAAGGGACGAGGCAGGGAACGAACTTCGTTTCGCACTTTTTGCGGGTCATAACTTAGCCGACAAAGCGAAGGCAACGATTTAACCGAAATTCCGACTGCCCAAGCCAGACCTGCGAACAGTTCAGCCGTGTGGCGCGGTGTGAAGGGCAAATAGTGGGTCAGTAACTGACCGCGAGGCGATTGAGCATGGTGAAAACCAACTCTTATCGGTGCGCCTGAGAGCCATGCGATGAGCGCTGAAGTGTTGACGAAAAACTCCAAGTCAAAGAAAACATCGGGGCGCCAACGACGCAATGACGAGATGAAGGGCAGGAAAGTTTTCAGCGCAGATGAGACCGAGCGGAAATCCCAAGCGAAAACTTTGTCAACAGGCAACATGCGAGCCAACCGAGCGAGGTCTAAAGAAGTGACGATGGCAATTTCCGCTTGAGGTGCGCTTTGCCGAAGAATTTGCAAAAGCGGCGTCGCTAAAACGAGGCTACCCATGCCCATGTATTTGGCGACAGCAATCCGCCGCCACTCCGATGGTTCCGGCATTCGTTTGCGGCGGCTTGCGAGAAAACTTGCAAGCCAACAAATTGCTCCACCAATCTTCTGGTCAACCCGATACAACGCTTGCGGTCGCATATCGTTTCGCCCTTTTCATGACGGCGCATAAAGTGGGTTGAGGAAGTTGTGCAAGTTGATGACACAACCGATGTTCAGCGCCAAAAGCAAAGCGAGGACGAAGCAGACAAGCGCTGGTCGCCACCTTTCAGGCACGATGCCAAAAAGCCCTTGCCAAAAGAAAAACGCAAACCCACCAATGGATGGCAGCAAGTATCGTCCACCTTCGTAGCCACCTGGATGGGTGAACAAGGTGTAATGCATGAGAGCGAGGAAAAGCAGCACGAAGCCCAAGATGAGGAATGCGCCTGCTTGATGTTTGGGCGAAATGTGCAATTTGCGACTGGCGACTGGCGAATAGCGACTGGTGATTTGAACCCACTTGACGAACCGAACGAGCCAACCGATGAGGGCAGATAGCGAAAGCAAAACTGCTAACAGCCACAATGGCTCGGTGAGCGGATATGCAGTTTCTGCTGGTGTGCCGAATTTTTGGCGCCAAGCGGCAACATGTTCGGGTTTGAGGATGAACCAGTCGACTTGCCCCCAAAGGCTGCGAGCGACGCCTAAAAGGAAACGCCAAACCAGAAACCAAGCGTCAGGACGGAATAAATCCGCTGGCGAATTAAGCAGCAACTCTGGGTTCTCCGTCCACTTGACGATTGGCATCAAACGCCCATAAAGCAAGTAGAAGCGGACATACCACCAGCCACAAATCAAAACAGGCAAGCCTAAAGCGATGGCAACACTTTGCCACCGTTGATGCGGGTGAGAGCGTTTTGCGATTTGCCAAGTTCCAACCAGCAAAAGGGGCAACCAAGCAAGCGCCGACGCTTTGCTTAAACCAAGCAGTCCGAAAACAAGTCCCAAAGCAGTGGCTTCTTTGAGGGCGACTGGCGAATGGCGATTGGCGACTGGTGGCAGGTTGCTTGCTGAAATGGCTTGCTTCGCCAGAAGGAAAAGGAAAAGATGCCCAAGCAAGATTGTTAGCGTGTCGTTGTTCATGACGGCGCTGAGCATCAGAAAATGTGGCAGCCAAGCGACAAATCCAACCATCCCTAAAAGCCACCAAGCATCCAGCGACTGGCGAATGGCGATTGGCGACTGGCAGTCGAAAAACAACAAAGCGGTTTGGGCGATGAGCCAGAGAGTTACCAGCGACATCAATAGCGACAAAGTGCGCAAGATATGTTGCACGAGCAGACTACGGGAAGGCGGAAGTTTTTGAAAGGGCGTTTGATTGGCTTGAGGGTGGTCAATGCGTTGTCCCGCAACCAAAGCGTATATGGGCGCAAGCAGTGCGTAGTAAAGGGGCGGGTGAATCCCTATTGCGTTGGGCGGGCGCGGGTCCATGTGGCAATAGTAGGGATGCGACGGGTCACCGAGAACAGGCAATGAGTGATACAAGACGAGGTGCTGGATGTAGCCGTAATGGCGCGGTTCGTCAGGACCATAACCGAGCGGGATGAGCCATTGGTAAGTTAGGGCGAAAACGATGTGCCCAACGAGCACAATGGTCAGACCACCGATCACGAGTTTCCCGGTGCTCGGCTTTTTCATGCCAACCACCGTAGCAGCAGCGTTGCCAAACCGAGAAGGATTGTCACACCTACGACATCTTGGAACGCTGTCTCAAAGGGACCTGCAGTTAGTGCTGGGTCAAAGCCTAACCGCTTGGAAATCATTGGGATGACTGTGCCGACGAAACCGGACAAGTTGATAGCGATGAACATGGAGAACCCGACGACAAACCCGAACACAGGGTCAAACCATGTCCCTCGTTCGTGCATCTTTTGCAAACCGTGCCAAAAGCCGCCGACGAAGAAAATCAGTGTCCCCAAAATGGCGCCCAAAATCAGCGTCGTTTGGAGTTGCCGCCAAACAGGTCTCCACCATTCGCGCAAAGTGATGTGACCTGTAGCCAGTCCGCGCACGACTATGGTGGCTGATTGAAGCCCTGTGTTCCCTGAAATCGCTTGGATAACGGGCATGAAAGACGCAAGCAGGATGACAGAGCCCAAGGTCTTGTCAAACCTGTGGATGACGAAACCCGCTACGAGTTCAATCACGACAGTCATGAGCAGCCAAGGTAACCTGAGTTTCGCGATTTCTGCGGGTGTCTTGCGCTCCAACTCGGCTGCATCCGAACCGACCATGCGGAAGTAATCTTCTGTCAACTCCTCTTGCAGGACATCCATCACATCGTCAACGGTGATAACGCCGATGAGCCGATAGTCGTGGTCAACGACGGGCAAAGCCAAAAGGTCGTAGCGGGCGAAAATGTGAGCGACTTCCTCTTGGTCTTGTTCTGGGAAAACGAAGATGACACCGTGGGTCATTATGTCCCGAACCAAAGTGTTCGGCGGCGATGTGAGCAATTTGCGCAAGTTGAGCACACCCTTGAGCACACCTTGTTCGTCCACGACATAGACATAGAAGATGCTTTCCGCATCGGCTCGCTCCCTCAAAACTTCCAGCACCTGCTCAACGGTCATGTCCTCTCTGACAGCGATGAAGTCTGGTGACATGATGCCGCCTGCGGTGTCGGGTGGGTAGCGAAGCAATTCGCGGACTTCCTGTGCTTCCTCTGGCTCCATCAGTTTCAAAATTTGCTCGCGTTTTTCGGGTTCAAGCAATCCAACGATGTCGGCGCTTTCGTCTGGTGGCAAGATTTCAAGCAAGTCGGAGAGCCGCTCTGGGTCGGTTGTTTGGACAAGGTGTCGCTCGGTCGCCTCGTCAGCCTCGTCCAAAACTTCAGCAGCCGATTCAAGGTCAAGCAGTCGGAAAACCTGCTCCTTCTCGCTGTCGTGCAAAAACCTCATTGCCAGAGCGATGTCGGCAGGGTGGAATTGCTCCAAAAACTGGCGAAGCCCTTCGGTTTGTCGGGAAGCCAAAAACCTGCGAATTTCGTGAACGATTTGGGTCACTTCCTCTCGCGGGTGAATCATTTTCCGCTTCGCCATGAACCGTTCCTTGACAGCCGTCTTGAACTGATTGATTTGCTTCCGAAGGCGCATGACAGGTCACTCCCTTCTTCGGTTGCGTCAAAAGTGTGCTTTAGTTTGGCGGAGATGTTAAGGGCTCAAATTGCCGGGTTGGAGCGGAATGTTAAAGCCCAGAGTTTCGACGGAGCACCGTTCTTTCGAGAGTCCTTGGTTCCTCGCTTCCGCAAGTTTACCCCAAACGCAAATTTGTCGCCCACCTTGCTACAGCAGCCAGAAGGGTTAGACCGCCACAAACTGCTACAACCGAAGGACCGGCAGGCAAATCGTGAGCGAAGGAAAGCCACAAGCCCCAAATTGCTGAGATTAAGGCAATTGCGATGGCTATGCCGAAAGCCGTTTGAAGCCTTTTTGCCCAAAGCAGTCCCGCTATCGGTGGCAAAACGAGGAAGGCAAAAACGACTAAAGCCCCAATTGCCCTTATGCAAGCACCGATTAAAGCGCCCAAACTCAGGTAGAAAAGGAGGTTGACCCACCTTTCCTTCACGCCAACCGAGTGAGCGAATGTCGGGTCAACTGTTACGGCGACAAAAGCGTGATAAGCGATGAAGTGGATGAAGACGACGAACAAACATGCCGCTGCGAGAAGTTCCATATCGCCGTGCCCGACAGCCAAAAGGTCGCCAAACAAAAGGGCAGTAATGTGGGCTTCACCCACAGGGCTTAGCGCTACGAAAAGCAAAGCCAAAGCGGAAGCGAGAGCGTAGGTTGCACCGAGCAAACTTTCCCGCGAAACTACCCGCTCTTGCTGAGGCATCAAGATGAAACCGAAAACCCCAGCGAAAACAGCCACAGTTCCGCCCAACAAAGGTGACTGCCCCATTAAAAGTGCCAAGCCGACACCAGCCGCTCCCAACTGAGCCAGCGCTGCTCCCACGAAAACAATGCGCCTCAAAATCACATACACGCCGACGAAAGACAAGGATGCCCCCGCAATCATCGCTGCTGCCAGAGCATGGCGCAAAAAATCGTGTTTCAGCATCTCAAGCATTTCTGACCCGCTCCTTTGAGCCTTGAACCATCACGACTTTGTAGCCGTTGAGTTCGTGGACGGTGATGGGAGTTTGGTAGGTCGCGCTTAACTGTTGGTCAGTCAGCAATTCACTGATTTCACCCGCCGTCACGCGACCATCGTGGAAGAGAGCCAAGTGGGTCGCCGAGTTGGCAGCCAGACTGAGAAGGTGCGTGACGAAGACGATGGTGACGCCTTGTTCGGTGTGGATTTTCCGCAGCAATTCCATGATGGCATGTTCCGTCGGCAAGTCCAAGCCGTTGGTCGGCTCGTCCAAGAGAAGCAAATCTGGTTCAGTTGCCAAAGCGCGAGCGATTAAAACCCTTTGCTTTTGCCCGCCAGAAAGTTCGCGGAAGGGCAACGAAACCAAGTCAGCAATTCCGACCTGCTCCATGACTTGATTTGCCGCTTCAAAATCGTTGGGAGAGAATCGGTGCAAAAACCCGCCCTTGCGGATTCGCCCCATCAAAACGATGTCCAAAGCAGTCATGGGCAGCAAATCGTCCAACGCTTCTCGTTGCGGGACATATCCGATGCGGACTTTTTTGTGCCAAACGATTTTCCCCTGCTTTGGATTGAGCAAACCCAAAAGCGCTCGAATCAAAGTCGTTTTCCCCGACCCGTTCGGACCGACGAACCCCCAAAATTCGCCTGCCCCAATCTGCATCGTCACATCTCTCAGCACTGTCTTGCGCCCGTATCCGAGCGTCACATTTTCAACGCTGACCAAAATTTCGCTCATCAGTGACTACCCCCAATCGCCTTACGGGTCACGCAGCAAGTTTGCGAAGGTTATAGCGCCGCAGCGACCTTTGCGATGAAGACTTCACTCAATCTTGCCGTCGCAACCTTAATGGAAGAGACATCGGGCGGGACGGGCTCGCCGTGTTGAATGAGGGACTCAAGATAGCAAGCAATTGCTTCTTGAGCATTGGCGATGGCTTCCGTCAGCGTGTCACCTTCTGTTATACATCCTTTCAATGCTGGCACAGTGACTGTGTAGCCACCTTCCTCGTTGCGCTCCAACACAATCGTGTATTGATAGCGCATCGGACATCGCTCCTTTCCGAAAGATGCAGCAAAAATTTTTGCGATGTTCCGCTCGTTTCGGCAAAGCAGGTCACTTTTCGCTTTGCACGGCGTTGACCAACTTGGTCAAAATGCGGCGAAGCAGTTTCGGGTAAGTTTCAGTGTCTGGCTCACCGCCAACAGTTGGGCAAATTTCCACGACCTTCGCTCCAGTCCTTTGAGCGACCATGTTTGGGATGCGGTTCTCGTAAAACGGCTCTTTGAGGATGACCTTCACCTTCTCCTGCCTCATTCGGACAATCAAGTCAGCGAGATGAGACGCTGACGGCGGAATGCCGGGCTTGGGTTCAAGGTAGCCTATGATGCGGAAGCCGTATCGGTTTGCGAGGTAACTCCAAGTTGTGTGGTAGGCTACGAATTTTTCGCCCCTGAGAGGTGCTGCCAGTTTCAGTGTTTCGTCCAGCAAATCGTCCATCAGACGCTCAAGCCTTTTCAGGTTACGCTCATACTCATCGGCGTTTGCAGGGTCAATCCGTCTTAATCCGTTGGCAATGTTTCGGGCAATAATTTTCATGTTCTCTGGGTCAAGCCAATAGTGCGGGTTGCCGAAGATGTGGACTTCGCCTTGCTCGCGAGTGACGCGACCTTGAGGGATTTCAAGCAGCGGGATTCCGATTGAGGCATCAACATCGCCCACACCGCCCCGCCGAATTTTAGGGTTCCGCGACTCTTCCACCAAAGGCGGCAACCATGTCTCCTCATAGTCAAGCCCGATGCGAACCAGCAAATCGGCTCGGTTGAGTTGAACGATGAAGGAAGGGCGAGGCTGAACTGTGTGGGGATTTTGGAGCGGGTGCATCAAAGCGACAACCTCAACATTCTTGCCACCAATTTGCTCAACAGCCCATTTTAGGTCGTTCGTCGTCGCAACCACCCTAAGTTTCCTTGCAGCGCCCGGCGCAATTGCTAACATCAAAGCCACAAGTGCGACGATAAGCCAAACTAACATCCGCTTCATCTTCGCTCACCTCTCTGCTTCAAAGCGGATGCGGTCTATGGACGCCGATGCTGAATGTCGTTTGCAGCCAAACTTCGTGGACGGTTCGCCCGCCGATTTTCAAGCGGCTCCATTGAAGCCGATAACGACCGAATTCGCTGGGAAACAGAGTTATTGCCAGCGAGAAGCCGCGCCCGCTGAAACTTTTGTCAGGCGCTTGGGCGAAATCGTAACGAGCCCCCAGAAAGAGCGTCCGCGAAAGTTGATACTCAACCATCGTGAACCAACCTTTGGGCTTAACATCGCCATTGTCCGTGCCACGCCAACCCCAATACGCTTCCGTTTGCCAGACCAGTGAGCGATACAAGCCTTCTTTCAAGGGTCGCCATCGGTAAGTCACATCAACCCCGAACAACTTCGTGTCTTTTCCCAAATCGTTGCGACCGAAAGCGTAGTTGAGCCCCAAGTTCAGCGATTGAGTCAGGGAAAGTTCGTGCATGTGCCTCAGCCTGAAAAGCCAAGCAGGGCGACCTGTATCGGCATCAAAAACTGAATTGTGAGTGTTGAGTGGAGCGACTGTCAGCCAAGTCAAATGTTTGCCCATCGGCACCATCCAGTTAAGGGACAGTCCCGTCCCCACAAAACTTCCTTCGGTTGGGATTTGTTCGGGGCTAATTTCTTCTTGCCCAAACCAAAGCCTGTGGACAAGTGGCGTGTCCACGAAGGGTTGTTCAGGCGGGTGGATGTTGTTCAACTGCCCGAACGGCGCCCGCAGCAGCCCAAGTCGGATTTGAAGGTTTCGTGGCAAACGCAAAAAAGTCGGGTCCAAAACGCTCAGCGTTGCTTCTTCAACCTCAGCGCCATCAGGACCGACAGCGACGAAAGTGTCAAGTCGGGAGAATGGGTCAGTTGCTGCCTGAAATGCTAACTCCGCTTCACTGAACTCAGAGCCTGCAAAGGAAGCGAACGGGCGCTTGCCCCGAAAGGCAGTTCGGAAGTTGGCGATGACAGAAGTGTCAGGGTTCAACGCCTGCCAAAGACCACCACCGAAAACGACTGCGCCGTAGGAAGGAGGGGACGAGGGACGAGAAACAGTTGACGAGATTGGTTGCTGCTCCAGTTCCCGCTTCAACTCTTCCTCCAGTTTTTGCTTCTCTTCGTCGGCTTGTTGCTTTATGGCTACCGGATGAGTTCCCAAAGGTGGTGCAGCCCCGTTGTTTTTGAGGGCTGCCAATTCAGCCTGCAAAACCTGAACCAATTTCTCCAACGCCGCCACTCGCTCCCTGAGCCGCTGCAACTCGTTTTCTTGCGAGTTTGTCGGTTCCGAATTTCCTTGTCCCCAAACCGATGCTGCCAGCAAGAAACAAACTGCCCAAACCGACCAACGAGCCATTGAACACCACCTCGCTTTGAGGGCTTTGGGCAGAAATAGGTTAAAGGCACTTGCTACGATGTCAATAGTAGCAACCGCTTTGCCCACATTTGTTGCGCTATATTTTCAGCAGCCCACGATGAGGTGAGAGACCATGCCCAAAGTGAGCAAAAAGGCATTAGAGCGGCGCCGCCAACAGGCTAAACGGAAGATGAAGAAGTTTGATGAACTGCTCCAAGCCGCTAAAGAAGGCAGGATTTCGTGGAGGGAATTTTGGGACTGGTTTAACCGAAATATCGCCATCAAAGGCACCGGTCCCATCGTGCAGAAAATGATTGAGGAGAAGTGGCGATCATGGGACGAAGCCAAGAAGCGGAAAGGGTGATAGCGACGGTGCGGAGTGCTGAGTGCGGGGTGCAGTGTTTAGATTTTTCTGCTGATATGCGACTGGTTCGGAATTTGAGACGGCGAAGATTTCCAGCGAGATGGATCGGCGAAATCATCGGGCGGTGATAAAGCGATGCGTTGGATGATAGCGGTTTTGCTTTTCTGTCTGGCAGTTTTGGTTGGAAGTCAACCGCCACCGCCGTCAGGCGAAGCGGTCGCTCCCGAAGAGAAATTGGAACCGTTGCCACCTGTGCCGAAACTGCCGCCGCATGTCGTAGCCATCGCTCGTCTGAGACTTCGCGAAAGCACGCTTAGGGTTGACCCGATGAGCGATTTCAACCTTATCCGCAATGTCGCCGAGCGAACGGGTTGGTCTCACCTTTACCAACAACGAGTCGTCGTCTCCCTTGACAACGATGACATCTTCCAATTCCCCATCGTCATCTTCGTCAGCGAACACCAACCGATGAATTTGTCGCCGGCGGAACGGGAAAGGTTGAGGCGTTACCTAAAAGGCGGCGGCTTTTTGTTCATCAGCGAGTGCAACGCTAAGTTGAGGCTTCGCCCCGAACTGCGACCGGAAATTCAAGCCATCCTACCTGAGGCGAAACTTCAACCTATTCCGCCGAACCATCCGATTTACCGAGTCCCCTATCGCATTGACAAAATTCCCCAAGCCCGAAGGGGCGGGAAAACTTTCCATGAAGGGATGGAGTTGAACGGGAGATTGGTGCTCGTCTATTCGCAAAACGCCGAGGAGTGCTCGTGGCAAAGTTGGAAGTGGACGGGACCGATGTGTGCGTGTTTGCCGCCAGACTTTGAATATGCCTTCCGCTTCGGCGTGAATTTGATTCACTACGCACTAACCCACTGAGTTTGAGCGAGCGCCTTAGACCTGAACGGGAGAGATGAGGATGGGTTGGTTTTGGATGTTTTTGGTGGGCATGTTTTTGCCAGTTCACGCTAATGGTCAACCCGTCAGCGTTTACGAACGATTGCCGAACGGCGCTCAAGTGATTGCTTTCATTCGTCCCGACGCACAGTATTCCGTCGCCAGCCTTTGGGTTAATTGCGGGAGTGGCGCTGACCCGAAGGGAAAGGAAGGAACTGCTCACCTGCTTGAGCACCTTCTGCCTTTGAAACCTTTCAACGGCACGACAATCCAGATTGCGTTGGAACGGCAAGGTGCATTGCTTTTGCCTGAGACAGGTCGTGACTTCATGGCTTTTCACATTCAAGCGCCTGAAAGTGTGCTCGCACAAGTTTTTCCGCTGCTCATTGAAGCCGTTAGGGATTTGGGTTCTGACCCGAAGGTTTTGGAGCGGGAGAAGCGGTTGATGTGGCTGGAAACTTTGGCGCTTTACGAAGACCCACTCTGGCTGATGAAGGCGATGTTGGAGGCGAAATTGTTTGACGGCACTGCTTATGCCCATCCGCCGACAGGATGGCTCGAGACCATTGAGCGGTTGAATTTTGAAGATGCATTGCGATTTCACCGCAAGCACTTTTCAGCCCACAATTTCGCCCTTATCGCCGTCGTCCGAAACGAAGCCACTTTGAACGCATTGAAAGCGATACTTGCTGGCAACAACCAAACCTTCGCCACTTCGGCTTCATTGGAACTGACTTGGGAAGAAAATTTCGCACCGAACCTTGAGCCTGCACTGAAAAGAGTGTTGAGCCGGCACAACGAAGTTTTCTGGGGCATCGGGTGGCGCATTCCGATTTCGGCTCAAGAGAAAGTCGCAATGGACGCTTTGGTTTCGCACTTGAGGCAGACCGCACTCCCTTTTCTGTTCGGTCAACTTGGCGTGGTGCAGGAATGGAGCATGGTCGCCAACCCTGTCAGAGGCGAGATAGCTTTGACGATAAATT
>Ga0326760_1000487_pt1 | contig 21098 bp, 24 predicted proteins | sample GCREP_S_FD_207668 | JGI IMG/M metagenome (GOLD analysis project Ga0326760, IMG submission 207668) | Hot spring sediment microbial communities from Geyser Creek Basin, Yellowstone National Park, WY, United States - GCR.EP_S | ecosystem: Environmental > Aquatic > Thermal springs > Near-boiling... | reverse complement strand
ATATCTTTTTTGTTTCATCCATTCCATTCTTTTTTGGAAAAATTATTTTACAATTTCCTTCTAAAACTCCCTTATAGAAACTTGTTTTGAAAAAATAATAAACCTTTTTCAAATCATACTTTTGAGGGATTGGTACTCTTAACTTTACTTTAAATATTTCTTCAAGCTTTCTGCAAGTATCTATCGAAGGTCTTACTTCTCCCTTTTCTATTTTTATTAAAGATTTTTTAGAAATTTTTATTAAAGTTGCTAACCTGCTTAAACTAATTTTCATTTTTCTTCTTATATTTCTCAATTTTTCATAATCAATATTTATAACTTCTTTCCCATAGGAATAGATTTTTTCAATTTTATCTGTAAGAAAATCTTCAAAATAATTAATGGAAATTGCTTGAATTCCACTTCTTATATAAATACAATCTTTTAATTCTTTTCTTGCTGTTTTCTCTCCAACAATAATACTTCTTGCTTCAAAAAAACTTTCTAAATTTTTTAGATCTTTTAAAATTTCTGAAGAAATTGAATCTATATTTTTACATTTTTTAAATATTAAAATTTTTCCCCTTGATTTTGCAATTATTTCAAACGATTTAGAATATTCAGATTTTAATATCTTATATCCATAGCTCTCTAAAATTTCCTCAATCATAATATATTATGGGTTATATTGATTGGATAATTTCGTCATTTCTTTTTTTAATGATACTAACGTTTTCATACATTTTTTTTCAGCAAAAGATGAAACAAATTAAAGAAGAAAGGTTTGAAATAGAATACTTTTCATTAAAATTGCTTAAAAGATTGGAAAGTAAATTTGAAAATGGAACAAGTTTTTTAAATATTTCGTTTATAAAGACTCTTGATTATAAAGAGCTAAAAAATTTTATAGGATATGATTTTAATATACAAGTTGGAGAAAAAGATATATTTCCAATAATTCTTGACGGAGAAGTCCATACGTTTGTTTTACCATTATTCGTTCAATATGAAAATGGAAGTTTTGGAATAGAGAAAACCATCTTTAAATTTTCAAAATGAAAATAATAGAAGTTTTATTAAGCATTCTTTTTATTTTTTTATTTTTATCAACAATTTCAAGCATAGAAATTAAAAATTATAATAGAATAAAAATTCAAGTTTTCTATGCATTAAAAAGCTTAGATTATAACAATGAGCTAAGAAATTTGGTTTTTTCAAATGATACTGAAAAACTTGAAAAAAGATTGAAGGAACTTCTACCACTAACTTATGATTATAAAGTTTGCATAAATTGTTATTTAAATTTAGAAAGCAGAGAAGTAACTTCAGTTACATATTTTATTTCAACAAATTTTACACACTTTCAATTCTATCAAATCAACGTTTATATAATAAAAACTTAACATCTCAAAATAAATCAGGAAATGAAATGTGAATATAGAGCATTTTTCAAAATTTTTATTTAATTATATTTCCTCATGTACTTGATGTTACTGGTTATTTACTACGTTCTATCATTTTTAATCCTTGTAAAAAGGATTTGAGTTCCTTCTCTTTTCATTATGATGTATTAAATTTGATTTGAATATTTATTCTTTCAAAACACTTACAAATTCTTAATTTTTTCAACAACTTTTTTATGCAATTCTAATAACAATTTTCTCCTATCTTCCATTAATACAACATCGCTTTCACTTAGAACAAAAAGATTGTGAGCAAACGGAGAAGGTACATTCGTATTAATAATTTCAATTTTTATCTCTTTATTTTCAATCTTTCTTAAAATTTCCTTTGCATTTTTTACATCCATAAAATCTTCTAAAATTTCTCTGTAAGTTTCTTCTAGAATTGGAAAGTTTGGAATTTCTTTTACAATTCTTATCAATCTTTCTGCATTCATTTGTTGCTTTTCCAAACTTATTTCATGATCGTTATATCTTTTTAATATCATAAAACTTCTTGTTGCAACATGCCTAAACTTTCTTTTTATTACTTCAGTATTTATTAAACTTTTTTTCAACAATTCTTCAAAATTTTCTGAATTAACAAGCTTCAAAACTTCATTTACATCTACAATCTTTTCTTTTTTTCTTTCAAAAATACTAATCCATTTATATCCATTTCTTGGTATTATTAAAACAAATCCATTATCATTTATTGCTATACCAACACTTTTTCCAATATAATTGCTTAAAGCATATGCAAATGCTCTGCTTAATGCATCATTTACTCTTCTTCCATATAAAGTATGGAATACTATGTTTTGATTTTTTTCATCTATAACATTTTCTATCAAAATTACTTTATCGCTAGGAAAGTTTTTTACATTATGCGTTTTAAGAAATTTATATTCTAAATAAAAATAATCAAATATCTCTTTTGCAATCTCATCTTCAACATCTAAATATTTTTTAATAAAATTAAATATTTTCTTACTTTTTTCCTTTTTTTCAAACATTTCAAAAACTTTTCCTCTAAATTTTCCTATTTCTATGGCTAAATCAAAATTTAATGGTAACTGCTCACTAAACCAACTTGGAATTGTTGGCCTTTTTTCTTTTACTTCCTTTACATATGCTACATTTTTTACTGATTTTATAAATTCATAAGTTTTTCCTCCTAAAACAAAAACATCTCCAAAACTTAATCTTTCTAAAAAGCTTTCTTCTATAAAGCCAGCAAACTTTCCTTCAACTGTTTTTACAACAATTTTTATTTCTTCCGGAATTATTCCACTGTTTAGCATGTAAATCATTCTTGTTTTCTTTTTTCTCCCAAACTTTTTTTCATTTAAATCTAGCCAAATTTTACCATATATGTTGAAATCTTCTAATGTGTGAAAATATCCAGCTAGATATTTTAGAACATCTAAAAATTTTTCATAGGGAAGGTCTTTATAAGGATATGCCTTTTTTACTAATTGATATGCTTCATTTACATTCCACTTTTTTTCCAACGCCATTCCAACTAAATGTTGAGCTAAAATGTCTAAACAATTTCTTGGCATGTTAAATCTATCTAACCAATACTCTTTGCTTTTTTTAACCATTATTGCACATTCCACCAAATCATCTCTATCTAAGCAAATTACTCTGCCTCTAGAAATTTCATGCAAACTATGTCCTGCTCTTCCTATTCTTTGTAATAATCTTGAAACACTTTTTGGAGAACCTATTTGTATTACCAAATCTATATAGCCTATGTCTATTCCAAGTTCAAGAGATGTAGATGAGATTACACATTTTAATTTCCCGTTCTTCAATTTTTCTTCGACTTCAAACCTTATATCCCTACTTACACTTGAATGATGTACTCCAGTAATTTCATCTAGATATTTTGTCGGAAACATTTGCTTTAAATGTAAATGTACTCTTTCTGCACCACTTCTTGTATTAGTAAAAATTAAGGTTGTCTTACTTTTTTCTATCAAGCTATCAATTAATTTATACATTTTCTTGTTTATCTCTTCTGCATTTTCAAAAATTAAATTTTTAGAAGGGATAAGAACTTTTATATCTGTTTTTTTGGAAAATCTTGCATCTACTACAATACAATCTCTTTCTCCAACCAAAAATTTTGCAGCCTCTTCTAAAGGTTCTAAAGTAGCTCCCAAACCAATTCTTTGTAATGGTTTTCCTACAAAATATTCTAATCTTTCTAAACTTAAAGATAAATGCACCCCTCTTTTATTATTTGCCAATTCGTGAATTTCATCAACTATTACAAATTTTACATCTTTTAATTTTTCTTTAAATTTTTTTGTGCTTAAAATTATCCCTAGAGTTTCTGGAGTAGTTATCAAAATATGTGGTGGTTTTATTAATTGTTTTTGTTTTTCACTAGGTTTAGTATCTCCCGTTCTTATTGCAACTCTTATCTCTTGGAGATTTACACTTTTTTCTTTTGTGATTTCTAGAACTTCTTTTAAAGGAACTTCTAAATTTCTTTTTATATCATTGTCTAAAGCTCTTAATGGAGAAACATAAATGCAATAGACTTTATCTTCAAGTTTATTTTTTTCTGCAAGAGAAAATAAATAATCTAGAATTGCAGCAAATGCCGCTAAAGTTTTTCCACTTCCAGTAGGTGCTGTTATTAAAACATTATTCCCTTTTTTTACTAGTGGAATTGCATATCTTTGAGGTAAAGTAAGTTTTTTAAACTTTCTTTTAAACCATTCCGCAAAATATGGTCTTAAAAGTTTTAAAACTTTTTTATCCTTTTCTCTATCTTTTTCCTTAACTTTTATAATTTTTATCATAATTCAAAAACAAGATAAAAATTTCTTTATTTCTTTTTTTGTTGCTTTTTTTCCATGTCCTAAATATGCATATTTAAATTTTAAATTAATTATTTTCTTTAGACTCTCTTTTATTAAATCTAAGTCTTCATTTTTTTCATCACTAAAATCCAACGTTCCAAATTTATTTCTTACTAATAAATCTCCTAAAAATATTACTTTTTCTTTTTTAAAAAATATTGAAATGCTTCCTTTTGTATGTCCAGGAGTATGCATTAATTCAACGTTTTTGTTGATTTTTAATTTTTCACCAACAAATCCTTCAACATATACTTTTTTAACTTTTGGGAAATCAAAAAAATTTCTTTTTAAAACTTTTAACCCTTCAACATATTTTCTTTCTAATTCATGACAAAAAACTTTTGATCTAAAACAAAAATAGGAAAGTATACCATATAAATCTGAAATATGATCATAATGGGCATGAGTTATAAAAATATAATCTAACTTTTTTACATTTTTTACTACACTTTCCTTATCATTAGCATCGATAAGATATGCAGATTTAGATTTTATCAAATAAGAGTTAGAAAATTTTTCAATTTCAATAATTTCCATAATTTAATCATTCTTTTTAAAAATTTTTTCTTAATTATTTCTAGTTTGTTCTTATTTTCTTTAGCAATATATCTGGAAATGAAACTACATATTTTAATCCATTGATTTGGATTTGTTACTAACTTGCTAGAAAATAATCCCCCTATTCTTGGATATACAGGTATTCCAATTTCACAAATTTTTAAACCAATCATCTTAGCTTTTATATTCATCTCACTTTCTATTAAAAAATCTTTTGATCTCAATTTTAACTTTTCCCATGTTTTCTTTCTTAATGCTCTAAATCCTGCTAGTGGATCCCCTTTAAAGTTCATACCAGCTAATTTCCAAATAGATTTCATGAATCGAAAATATAAATGCCAACCTATCTTCTCTACAGGATTTTTTAAATTTTTATCAACTTTTGATCTACTAGCTATTACTATATCACATTTTTTAAGCTTTTTTAATAATTTTGGAATTAATTGAGGCGGGTCTGTTCCATCTCCATCAAGAAAAACTAAAATATTCCCCCTTGCAATTTTTGCTGCTTTTATCATTGCCAACCCTTTTCCACCTTTTACTTTTATAACTTTTGCTCCAAGTCTTTTTGCAATTATCGGTGTCATATCACTAGAACTATCAGCAACTATTATTTCTGCTTTTTTTAAAACTCTTTTTGGTATACTGCATATAACTTTTGCAATTGCAAGCTCTTCATTTTTTGTGGGAATAATAATTGATATTTCTTTCATACTATTATGAAAGTATTAAAAATTAAAGAAAGAAAAAGACCAATAATAAGTGTAATAGTTCCAACATATCATGAAGAAAAATATATTGAACCTACACTAATTGCAATTTCAAATCAAACATTAAAAAGAAACAAATATGAAATTATTATTTCTGATGCAAATTCAAAGGATAAAACTATTGAGATTGCAAAAAAATATGCAGATAAAATAGTAATAACAAATAAGAGAGGAATAGCTTTAGGAAGAAATTTGGGAGCAAAATATGCAAAAGGAAAGTATTTAGTTTTTATAGACGCAGACACTATAATTTTGCCTCAAACATTAGAAAAAATAATTAAAGAATTTAAGGATTGCGATTGTATAATTCCAAGAGCATTGCCAATAAATTCTTCTATATTTCTTCTTTTCGTATACTTTTTTTACAATTTATCTTTATCAATTTTTTTTAAATTAAACTTTTATCAAGCAGCAGGATATTTTATAGCTGTAAAAAAGACTGCTTTTAGAAAAATTGGTGGATTTAATGTAAATCTTGTAAGTTGTGAAGATTTAGATTTTATAAACAGAGTTTCAAAAATAGGGAAAGTAAAATTAATAAATCTTCCTGTAATAACTAGCACAAGAAGATATGAAAAAGAAGGTAAAATAAAACTAACATTAAAATATATTTTATTTTTCCTTCTTTTTCAATTATTTGGGATAGCAAAAAGTTATAAACCAGTTAGATAATTATGGATATTGAAAAAAGATTGGAACTAATCAAAAGACCTCCTACTGAAGAGATAATAACTGAAAAGGAACTTATCGAATTATTAGAAACAAAAGAAAAAATTGTTGCATATGATGGTTTTGAGCCAAGCGGATTGCTACATTTAGGTTCCGGAATTTTAAGAGCGATAAAAATTCAAGATTTTTTAGATGCAAAAATAGATTTTATTCTTTATGTTGCAGATTGGTTTGCATATTTAAATAATAAATTTGGGGGGGATTTAGAATTAATAAAAAAAGCTGGAGAATATTTTATTGAAGGTTGGAAAGCTTGTGGAGTAGATGTAAAAAAAGTAAAAATTGTTTGGTGCAGTGAATTAATAAAAGATGTGGAATACTGGGAAACTTTTTTAAAAATTTCAAGATTAGTAACTATAAAAAGAGTTTTAAGAGCAGTAACTATTGCAGGAAGAACAGAAGCAGAAATTAAAGAACCAAGCTTGTTAATTTATCCTTTAATGCAGGCAACTGATATTTTCATGCTTAATGATAAAAATGGGGTAGATATTTGTCAGCTTGGAATGGATCAAAGAAAAGTTAATATGCTAGCAAGAGAAATTGCAGAAATTCTAGGAAGAAAAAAACCAGTAGCAATACATCATCACTTATTAATAGGTCTTCAAGGGCCAACAAAAATGGAAGCTTACGATGAAAACGAAAAAATTTCTCAACAAATTTCATTCAAAATGAGTAAAAGTAAACCAAAAAGTTGCATATTTATTCATGATAGTGAGGAAGAAATAAAAGAAAAAATTTTGGAAGCTTTTTGTCCTCCAAAACAAAAAGAAAACAATCCAATTTTAGAAATTTTTAAATATATAATTTTTAGAAAATTTGAAAGTATAACGATAAAAAGAGAGGAAAAGTATGGAGGTAATTTGGAAATTCAAAATTATGAAGAATTAGAAAAATTATATGTTGAAGGAAAGATACATCCATTAGATTTAAAAAATGCATGTATAGGATATTTAAACATAATTTTAGAACCTATAAGAAAGTATTTTGAAAGTGGGAAAGCAAGAGAACTTTATGAAATAGTTAAATCTGCAAGAATAACAAGATGAATAAAGTAACTCCATGGGAAGTAGAAGGTCAAATAGATTATGAAAAATTAGTAAAAGAATTTGGATTAAAAGTTATAGATGAGAAAATAAAAGAAAAGATAAAAGAATATACAAAAGATTTACATATTTTACTAAGAAGAAATTTTTATTTTGCGCACAGAGATTTGGATTTGGTTTTAGAAAATTATGAAAAAGAAGGTTTCTTCCTCTACACTGGAAGGGGGCCAAGTGGTCCAATGCATATAGGTCATTTAATACCTTTCATTTTTACAAAATGGCTTCAAGAAAAATTTAATGTTAATGTATACATTCAAATTACTGATGATGAAAAATTTCTAGAACCAAAAAGAAAATTGAGTTTTGAAGAAACTCAAAAATGGAGTTATGAAAATATTTTAGATATAATAGCTGTTGGTTTTGATGAAAACAAAACATTTATATTTAAAAATAGTGAATACATAAGAAATTTTTATGTTTTAGCTCTAAGAATTTCTAAAAGAATAAATTTTTCTTTAGTTAAATCTGTTTTCGGGTTTACTTCTCAAACTAATATTGGATTAATATTTTTTCCTTCCTTAGAAATCGCTCCAACTTTTTTTGAAGAAAAATATTGCTTAATTCCAGCATCAATAGATCAAGATCCATTTTGGAGGCTTCAAAGAGATATTGCAGAATCTTTGGGAAAAAGAAAGGCAGCTCAGATTTCTTCAAAATTTTTAATACCCCTTACAGGTCCTTATGGAAAAATGTCAACAAGCAAACCAGAAACTGCAATTTTTTTAAGTGATGATGAAGAAACAGTAAGGAAAAAAGTTTATAAAGCATTCTCCGGTGGACAACCTACTGTAGAATTGCATAGAAAGCTTGGAGGGAATCCAGAAATAGATGTTTGTTTTCAATATCTTTACACAATTTTTGAAGAAAACGATAAAAAAATTGAAGAAATAAGAGAAGAATATAAAAATGGAAATCTTTTAACTGGAGAGTTAAAAGAGTATACAATAAAAAAAATTAATGAATTTTTAGAAAAACATAGAAAAGAAAGAGAGAAAGCAAGAGAAAAATTAGAAAAATTTATGTATACTGGAAAGTTAGCTCGAGAAATGTGGAACAAGATTTATGATTGAAAAGATTATAGAAGAAATCAAATCTATTAATGCTTACGAATTTGAAAAACTTTTAGATGAATTTGAAAAAGAAGAGGAAAAATTAGAAATTAAGGATAATGTTCTAATAATTGGAGATTTACATGGAGATTTGGATTCTCTTTTAAAAATAGTAGATATTAGAGAAAATGAAAAAATAATTTTTTTAGGAGATTATGGAGATAGAGGATATTATCAAGTTGAAGTTTATTATTTTATTCTAAGATTAAAAGAAAAGCTAAAAGAAGATTTGATTTTGCTAAAGGGGAATCATGAATATCCACAAATTCCACTTATACCGCACGATTTGCCAAGAGCATTACTTTCTAAGTTTGGAAATAGGGCATATAAGATTTATGAAAAAATAAAAAATTTTTGGAATAAATTAAGCTATTTTATAATTTTAAATGAAAAATATTTTTTAGTACATGGAGGAATTCCTGTAGAAGTTCCAAAAATAGATGAAATGTTGAAAAATGAAAACTTTATAATTCAATTGCTTTGGAATGATCCTACAGAAGAAGAAACAATGCCATCTTTTAGAGGAATAGGATACCTTTTTTCTGAAAAAGTTACAAGAGGTTTTTTAGAAAAAAACAATTTAGAAATGATAATAAGAGCTCATGAACCTTGCAATGGGATAAAAGAAAGTCATAATGGAAAAGTTTTAACAGTCTTTTCTATGAAAGGAATATATGGAAATGAAAAAATTGGAGCAATAAAAATTAGAAAAAATAAAATAGAAAAAATTCTAATATGATAATTTTTATTGGATTGGGAATTTCAAATATAAAAGATATTAGCTTAAGGGGTTTGGAAGAAATGAAAAATTGTGAAAAAATTTATTTGGAAAATTATACAAACTTTTTTGAATCTAATGTTGAAGAAATTGAAAAAATGATAAATAAAAAAGTTGAAATATTAAAAAGAGAAGATATAGAAATTAATTTGGAAAAGATTTTGGAAGAAGCAAAAAATAAAAATATTGCAATTTTAGTTTTTGGAGATCCTTTTTTCGCAACAACACATATTTCATTAAAAATAGAAGCTTTAAAAAGAAATATTGAAGTAAAAGCTATACATTCTTCATCAATTTTTCCAGCAATATGCGAAATAGGATTAAGCTGTTATAAGTTTGGAAAAATTGTTACAATTCCCCTAGATTCAAAATATAAAGAATTGCCATACAGTGTTTATAAAAGTATAAAGGAAAATAAAATAAGAAATTTGCACACACTTTGTTTATTAGATTTAGATAGAGAGAAAAATGAATTTATCTTACCTAGTAGAGCTATTGAGAAAATTTTGGAAGCAGAAAAAAAGTATAAAGAAAATGTAATAGATGAAGAGGAGGAGATTATTGTAGTTTGCAGATTGGGTTATGAAAATCAAAAAATATTTGTAAATAAAATAAGAGAAATTATTAAAGAAGATTTTGGAAAGCCACCATTTTCAATTATAATTCCTTCCAGCTTATCTTCTATAGAAAAAGAATCTTTAAGTTTTTATAAATGAACTACTTCTTTCTAGAAAATGGTGAAACCACCACTAAAAGAATTATAAAAAATATTGCTAAAGCTACGACTGAAGTAGTATTTTCTTGAGAAAAAGAAATAGATGGAAAAATTGGAAAGAAAATAAATACTGCAAGCAAAATTGCAACAATTATAATACAAATTATTATTCCTATTGCTGCAAATTTATTTTCTGAAATTTTTCTTAAAAATTGATCCTGCCAAACAGTTAATGGAACAAAAACTAAAACTAAAACTACTAAAAAAACTAGTAGAGAGAAAGTTAAAAATTGAGACAAAGGTTTTGAAAGATCTATACCAACTAAAACTGGAGAAGCAGTAACAAATAATGCAGCACAAAGGGAGATTGTTGCATTTATTGCTATACTTTCTCTTTTTTCCCCAAAAATTTTTGATTTCCTCAATAATCCATAAAAGATTGTTGCTGTTAAAATGTAGGGAAGAAAAAATTTAAAAAAACCAATGGATTCTAACCATTGAATTGTAATTGTAAAAACATCTGTCATCTCATCCTACTTGCAGCAATCATTATTACTCCAAAAACTGCCAGAAGACCTATAAGTACTCCAAATTTTGTTAATTCATCTGTTACAGTTTGGGTTTGTTGATATTGTGAAGAAGTAGAAGATGTTGGAAATAGAACAGAAATAAGACCACTTAAAAGAAAGAACACAACACCCAAACTAATCATTCCAGCAAGAATTCCTCTTGTTCTAAAAAATATAGAGAGTTTTTTGGGAAGATCTGGATAAAAAAGAGAAGCTAATAAAAAACCTACTACAAGAACTAAAATAAAACTAAAAGATTGAGCAAAAAAATATGAAAGAGCTAGAGCAATATTCATTCCAGAAATTAAAGGATAAATAAAGACTAATAAACTAATTGAAAAAGATACTAAAGCGTTCAAAAATTTGTTCGTAGTTAATTTTAATTTTTCAAATAATACGTAAAAAAATACGAAAGACAGTATTGATGGAACTAAAAAATTTATAAATCCACTTTCAATTAAAAAATTTGCAGCTTCCTCAAAATAATTCATTTTTGTCTTTGAACTATTTCACTTAATAATCTAACACTTTCTAATAAAGATGGTAATAATTCTTTTACAGTGTTTGTTAGAACTTCAACTTTTATTATTGCATCGTTAATCAAATTCTTTATATTTCTTATTTCACCAAATATTCTATCTATTTCATCTTTTCTTGTTTTTTCTGTTTCGCTTATTTTTGAATCTAATTCAGAAATTTTACTTTCTATTTCTTTAAACTTTAAAGTAATTTCCATTAATCTTTTATTATATTCTTCCATTCTTTCTCTAACAAAAGCTTCAATGTATTCCCCTAAAGAAACTATATCTTCATAAGTTGGCAATTTTTCTTCTTTTATTTCTTTTTTTACTTCGACTTGTTGAACTGGTTGAGTTTGTTGAGTTTGAAGTACTGATTGAATATTTTGATTTTGAATAGGTACTTGCTGTATTTGAGGTAAGGACACATTTTGAACTTGTTGAACTGGTTGAACTTGAATATTTTGAGGAGTTTGAGCACTTTGAGTAACTTGCCTTGCAACAATATCTTTATAAACTTCTGTAAGGGCTTTATCAATTTCTTCAGCACTAAATCCTTCTTTTCTCAAAGTATCTATAATTTCTATTTCACTAAAACCTCTTTCAACCATTTCCTTAACTCTTTGTACAGGAACAAAACCTTTTCCGACCTTTATTTCTTCTTTCTTCCTACCAAAAAATACCATAATATTTATTTACTAATACTTTCTATAATTCTTTTCAACTCTTCCTTAGTAACAAAATTAGAAGTTAAAGGATTAAAGAGATTTATCAGTTCTTTTAATTCTTTTAATTCGCTTAAATCTGCCTTTCTTTTTAATTCGTTTTCCAATTTATCTATTTTCTGATTTATTTCATCTATTCTCTCTTTTAAACTTTTAAAATACAATTCCTGCTCTTTTATTTTATTTTCAAAGTTTTTGTTGTAAAAATTTAAAAAATTTTCTAAGCTTTTTAAATTTTCATCAATTTTTCTTATTTGCTGCTCTAAAACTCTTATTCTTAAAATTATTTCGCTTATAACATCTTTTTCCATAATTATAATCGTTAATGTTTATTATGGAATTTAGATTGGAAGGAAATAAGTTAATAGTTGATATAAGAGATTGGAAAGGTTTTCCAACTATTGAAGATGATGAAGAATTAATGAAATTTTGCATAGAAAGAATAATAGAAAATAAAAATGTTCTAGAAATAGTTATTTCTGGATTAAGGGAATTGGAATATCCATACGAGCAAGTAAAATTGTTAAGAGAAATTGCAAGTTGCTATGAAGAAATTATAGAGAAAAAGTTGTTAGCACCAACACATCAAGAAATTAGAAAAATTGAAAAAATTAGAGATATATTGGAATATTTATCAAATGTTTGTGAAGAAATTAAGAGTGATATAATTTCTGCATATAAAAAGCTAGAATATATAAAACCAAAAATTTCAACTCTTTATGAAAAAACAAAAGATGAAATCTACAAATCAATTATTGAAAACCATATAAATCCAATTTTAAGAATTTTGGAAAAAAGTTTTTTTGTAAAAGTTTCAAAAGAAAGAAAAATAAAAATTAAAGATAGAAGCATTTATAGAGAATTTTTAATTCCAATAATAAGACCAGTTTTTTTGGATACAAAATTTTATTTGTTACCTCCTCAAAATTCTTTAAGAATTTCTAAATATAGAGTTCAAGATTTTGATGTTGAAATTTTTAAAGTTCCAAACAAAGTTAGACCCCTCTATATGATATATGCTCCAGAATTTTTCCTTAGCTCTGATGAAATAAAAATTTTAGAAAGGGTAAGAGCAATATTAGCAGAACATAAAGTTAGTGAAGAGGAGTTAAGGGATTTTGAAAAAAGTAGAGAGGCATTTTACCATTTAGAAAAAGATTTAATAAAAAAAGTCTCGCAAGAATTGAACATTCCATTAACTGAAAAAAGAATTGATGAGCTTGCAAAAATTTTATTAAAATATACTGCAGGTTTTGGAATTTTGGAAAGATTAGTTGCAGATGAAAACATTACTGATATTTATGTAAATTCTCCAATTGGCCTTACTCCAATTTTTATTCAGCATTCAGAATTTGAAGAATGCGAAACAAATATAATAATTTCTACAAGAGAAGCAGAAAATTGGGCAACAAAATTTAGATTGTATTCTGGAAGACCTTTAGATGAAGCAAATCCAGTATTGGATACTGAATTAAATTTACCAGAAGGAAGAGCAAGAGTAGCAATTACAACAAGACCGCTAACTCCAGAAGGTTTATCGTTTGCATTTAGAAGACATAGAGATAAACCATGGACTTTACCTCTATTTATAAAGAAAAAAATGATAAATTCACTTTTTGCTGGATTAATGAATTTTATTGTAAGCGGTGGAAGAAGTTTTTTGGTTGCTGGGGGTAGAGGTTCTGGAAAAACAAGCTTACTTCAAGCAATAATGTTAGAGATACCAAAAAAATATAGAATAATTGTTTTAGAAGATACATTGGAATTACCAGTACCACAAATGAGAGAATTAGGTTTTAATATTGAAAGATTAAAGGCAAGGAGTGTAATAACAAAAGTTGAGAGCGAATTGCCAGCAGAAGAAGCACTAAGAACTGCTTTAAGATTAGGAGATAGTGCATTGATAATTGGAGAAATAAGAAGTACTGAAGCATTAACATTGTTTGAAGCAATGAGAATTGGTGCACTTGCACATGTTGTTGCTGGTACAATACATGGAGAGAGTGCTTATGGAGTTTTTGATAGAGTTGTAAATGATTTAAAAGTTCCAAAAACAAGTTTTAAAGCAGTAGATCTAATAATAATTACAGCAAATTTAAAAAGTGCAGATGGAATAAGAAGATTTAAAAGAGTTGTAGAAGTTGTAGAAGTAAGAAAAAATTGGGAAGAAGATCCTTTAAGAGAAAATGCATTTGTACCTTTAATGATTTATAATGCAAGGGAAGATGATTTAATTCCTACTCCAACTTTAATTCATGGGGAAAGTTTTGTAATAAGAGAAATTGCAAGAAGAATTCCAGAATTTTATGGAAATTGGGATTTGATTTGGGAAAATATTTTGCTAAGGGCAAAAATTAAAGAAAAATTAATAGAATTTTCTGAAAAGTATAATAAACCAGAATTATTAGAAGCAGAATATGTTGTTTTTGCAAACGAACAGTTCAATTTAATTTCTGAGCAAGTAAAAAGAGAAATAGGGAAACTAGATTCAAAAGAAATTTTAAAAAGGTGGGAAGAAAAAATTTTAGAAAGAATAAAATAGTTATCTCTTCCTTAGTGTATTCTTTATCTCATCTATTAAGTTATTTATCTTATCAGCAGCATCTTGCTGTTTACGATCTATTTTTGAAAGTTTTTCCTTAAAATTATCTATTTCACTACGAGAGAAAAATTGTTTTACTGTATCCTTTTCTAAAAATTCAGCAAGTTTTTCATACTTCTCATCAACACCTTTACCTTTCAATGCAGCCAATTCCTCTAGAAGAAGCTGCTTCAACTCGCTTCTTATTTTCATAGAAGTTTGAACTGCTCTCGTATATTCTATAGCAACAAATCCATAACCTCTAAAAAATACTCCAGCTATAAACATTGCAACAAAAACTGCAAGAGAAAATATTCCCATAAAGCTGAACCAAAAAGCTACTAAAATCATAAATATTCCCATAGGTATTGTAGAAAATGCCATTATAAATGCTAATAGTCTATACAATTTATCTTCATTTGGCGCCCCTTTAAAGATTTTTAATTGATTTAAAAACCCATAACATATTGCAAAGATTGCAGCAAAAGGTAATATTACAAGAAATATTATTTCTGGCACATAACATGCTATTTGTTCTTGTAATGTTAATATAGTTAAAACTTGACATGCCTCTTTAGGAAACTTATATGCATCATTCTGAGGGAATCCCCATTTTTTTAATGTTTCGCTATTGATTCTATCTGGAAATATATTAATGTATCCAAGTCTTTGAAGAAGTGGTAAAACAAAAATTATAACTATTATTATAATATAAGTTGCTCCTACAATAAAACCAGTACCCAAACCTCTTTCCTTTATTACTCCACCAAGGTATAATAAAATAACTATAACTGCTATTACAGTTATTGCACCGATAATTGTTGAAAGTATTTCACTACTTATAATTTGTTGAGAAAAAACAATACTAAACAAAAGTAAAGTTAAAACTAATTTTTTGATTTCCATAAATTACTTTTGTTTTTATATATTTAAACTTTTGTTGCAAAATTGTTTAAGATTAAATAATTTGCAATACTTTCATCTAGCTCAACTATTTCATCTTTTTTATATGGTCCATAAGTTTTTCCATCTGGGCCAACAAAAGAAGGGATATCAAAATTCATTTTAACTTTTACTATACTTTTTTCAATTTTTACTTTCTTTTTAAATTCTTTAATTATATCTATCATTTTGAAAAAAATCTCTTCTTCAACTTTTAACATATTCTCTGGCAATACTCCAGTTTTTAAAAAAATGAATATCGAATTTATCAATTTTTTTAATCTTGTATTAAATATTTCATCTATCATTCTTTTTGCAGTTTTTATTTCTTGCAATATCTTTTCATTTTTTGTTTCTTCATAAGCTCTCTCTTTCATTTCCAAATATTTTTTTGCTTTTTCAAAAAAATTGTCATCTATTTTAGAAAGTTTTACATCTTTTTTTTCATTTTCAAATATTTCCCTTATTTGATCAAAAGTAATTATTTCTTCCACAAAAATATTTAAAGTTTAGGAATTTCTTCTATAATTTCAACATGTTGTAATTTTGCTTTTCCTCCAGTAGGAATTGCAATGATTTCCCCGCAATTTAAACATTTTACAACAGTACTAGCCTTTTCAAAAATAGTTTGCTGATTTCTACATTTCAAACACATTACCTTTAAAAACTTGCTCATTTCAATTCAAGCTTTTTCACTCTAAAACCTTTTCCATGTACATGTTTTTTTCCACACTCTTTACATTTAAACCTCAAATCAACTTTCTTTGTAGGTTTTTCTCTATTTTTTGGATTTTCCTTAGGAAAGCTTCCATAACCTTTCATTTTTCTTAAAAACCTCCTTTGCCCATGAGCCAAAGTTCTTCTAGGCCTTTTCTTTACAATTTCTACACTATGTAAAGTATGTTTATTGCAATATGGACAATATATTCTAATTTCTTTTGGAAATTTCATAATATATTTTAATTTTTACTTAATTTGCAAGTTTATTATGGAAATTTTTGAAAATGTTGTTGGAAGAAGTAAAGAGGATGTTAAAAAGTATGAATTGAAAGGTGCTGGATATATTGGAAGGCAAATTGTTATTGGAGAATATGATTGGCAATTAACTTCAAAAGTATTTTTTGATTTTATTAAATCTCATATAGTTTTAATTTGTGGAAAAAGAGGTAGTGGAAAATCCTTTTCTGCAGGAGTTATATTGGAAGAATTTTGCGAAGTAGAAGAAGAGATAAGGAAAAAAAGTTCATTTGTTGTAATAGATCCTATGGGAATTTATTGGAGTATGAAATATCCAAATTTACAGATGAAATTAGCATTGCAAAATTGGAATTTAGAACCAAAGGGATACAAAGAGTTTATAAGAATTTTAGTTCCAGAAGGTTTGTATCAAGATTATTTAAATGCTGGAATTCCTGTTGACATGGCATTTTCTCTTTCAACAAACATTTTTACTGCAGAAGATTGGATAAGAACTTTAGAATTAGAAAGAACTAGTAAAGAGGCTTTAGCATTGGAAAAAAATTTAAATGAATTAAAAAAAGAAAATGAAAGATTTGACTTAAGAGATTTAATTGAAAAAATAAAAAATGATAATGAAATAGATGAAAACACAAAAAAATTTTTAATAAGCATTTTTAAAACAATAGAATCTTGGGGGATATTTAAAAAAGAAGGAAATAGAATTGAAGATTTTGTTGTGCCAGGAAAAATAAATGTAATAGATATTTCTAGAGTAAAAAATTCTGCAATAATGAATATGATTGTTGCATGGCTAGCAAATACAATTTACTTTAATAGAGTTCTTTCTAGAAAGGAAGAAGAAATTTCTAAAATAGAAGGGAAAGAACAAAAATATTTTTTCCCAATTACTTGGTTGGTACTTGAAGAAGCTCAAAATTTTGCACCAAGCGATAAACAAACAATTGCTTTAGAACCAATTTTAAGAATTGCAAAACAAGGAAGGGAACCAGGAGTAAATTTAATATGTATTACTCAAATGCCAAACAAATTACATCAAGATTTATTAAGTCAAACTGATATAGTAATTTCTTTTAGATTAACTGCAAGAGAAGATTTAAAAGCTTTAAGGGCAGTAATGCAAACTTATATGGAAGAAGAATTAGAAGTCTTATTTAATAAATTACCAAGAGTTCCTGGAGCAGCAATAGTTTTGGATGACAATGCTGAAAGAATTATTATGACTTTAATAAGACCAAGAAAAAGCTGGCATGCAGGAGGAACAGCTCAAGTTATTTGATTATATTGATGCACATTGTCATGCATATGAATACTCAAAAGATGAAATTGAAAATTTAAAAAATATTTTATTATTAAGCGTTTCTGAAGATTTGAATTCTGCAATAAAAAGTTTTGAAATAAAAGAAAATTATAATATTTTAGTATTTGTTGGAATACATCCTTGGAATATTTTTAAAACAAAAAAAGAAGAATTGGAAGAAATTAAAAAGTTGGTAGAAAATGCGGATGGAATTGGAGAAATTGGTTTGGATAAAAATGCAAAAGATTTTGAAAAGCAATTAAAAATATTTGAATTTTTTGTAATGCTTGCAAAAGAATATTCTTTACCAATAAATTTACATTGCTATAATTCTTTTGAAGAATGTTATAAAATTTTAGAGAAGTATGAAATTGAAAGGGTTAACTTTCATTGGTTTAAAGATTTTGAAAAAGTAGAAATTTTAAAAGAAAGAAATTGGTTTGCATCCTTTAATATAAACATAAAGTTTGAAAAGAAACATAAAATTGCGCTTGAAAAAATTGATAAAAATTTGATTTTGACTGAAAGTGATGGACCATACAAGTATAGAAAAATCTTGATGCATTCATTTCAAATTCCAGAAATATTAAAAGAGATTGAAAAAATGAAAGGTAAGATAAATGTAAAAAAGAATTTTAAGAAGTTTTTCTTTTAATTTTAAAAATAAAAAGAAAAACTATTGGAATTAGAAATATAAAATAAAAAAGTGAAGAAATTTTGCATTCATTATCTTTGCATTCAAATCCAAATGGACATCCACAATCTATACAACAATTTTCTTGATTTTCCCCTACTTCACAAATTTTATTTCCACAAATTCTTTTACAATCTATATCTGCATTTTCATCACAATCTGGGTCACACTTTCCATCTTTTATTCCATCACATATTCCATCATAACTACCAGAAGGGCAATCACCTGGACACTCATAATAATTTTCTCCAAAATACTTTTCGCAAACCTTGTTATGATTGCAATCTACATAAAAAGAGATATCGTTAGAATAATAGGCATTTCCTTTGTTATCAATTACTTTTGTTGATTGTATCGTACTAATTCCAACTTGCAAAGGCTTGAATATGTAAGTAATATTTTTTTCCTCATTACTTTTTATTTCTATATTTTTCCAAAATAGAAATGGAGGAATTGCTAAAATCTTTCCTTTTGATATTTCAATATATACAACATTTTCTCTTGGAAATATTACTTCTCCAATAAAAAATTCTGTTACATTCACAATTCTTTTATCTTCACAAAGATTTTTAATTTTAATGTTTACTTCAATTGGTTCATTTACAATTACTTTTGATTGATTCAACTCTTTATAAACATTTATACAAGAATAAGATAAACTAATAAGCAATAAAAATAAAATAAAAAATTTTAACATCCCTCTATTTCTTCTTTTTTTGGACAGCTTAAATAACCATTATCATTCATGCATTCTAAAATATTACAATGATCATACCAATTTTTTGGATTTTGGCTTGGTCTCCAATTATATCCATTGTTCCCAGTAGTATCTATAACAGTATATTTTTTCATTCCTGGAAATTTTACCAAATTATATGCATGATCTTTACTAATCACTGTAAAAACTTCATCTTTTGTATACCCAATTGCTCTTAAAACAGTAGTAACAGATACAGAATAATCGACGCACACTCCAGTTTTTAATATTCCATAATTAACATGTGCAGGTAGATCAGAAAAATAGCAACTATTTTCATTAATATTTATATCCGATTTCCAACTTCTTGGAAACTTACTTACAATTCCTTGACAAGGTAATTTATCTAATAAAGTTCCTTGAATATGCGGTAAACATTTCCCAAAATAATTACTAGAACCAAGATTTATACAAAGTTCTTTAAATGAATCATCATATCCTGCTGCACAACAAATTTCTGCAAGATTATATCCATACATCCACCTTCTTGCAGGTCCAAATCCAGATGTAACATATAATCCCATACAAAATTTTAGTTTTTCTTTCGATTTATCCTTATTATATCCAGAATATTCAAGAGCCTCTTTGCAATAGCTATGACAATTTCCATTACATCCATTTTTGCAACAATTGTATGCTTCCTCTGCAATTTTTTGAGTATATGGATTGCAAACTTCAAATAAATCGCAAGCATAATTTTGCTCATTTATAAATAAAAGATTTCCCTCATGTGCTGGCCAAGAATTTTTGCAAGGAGTATCTAAAGGACAAAAAGAAAAAAATTCTATACATTCACTCCCATTCCATACTTTCCCTTTTTCACAGCAAGCTTTTTTATATAAAGTAAAAGTTGGATAAACTGGGTTGCATTCTAAATTTTCTTCGCACTCTTCATTACAATAACATTCCTCCCCTTTTTTCTTCTTATAATCTAACTTTAAACAACCAATTTCATTACTTTTTGGATTTTCTGGACAGCAAATAAAGTCTTTACCTAAATTTTTACAATTACAGTCAATAGAATTTTTACAATTTTCCTTAATAAAAGTATTACAAATTCCATCTCCAATACAAATATCTTTTGGACCAATACAATCAACAGAATTTCCCTTACATTTTAAAACATCACATTCTCCACTAATTTTTAAAGAATATTCGCTACAAGGATATATTGATATTTTTTCATTTTCTTTAACTATACAATATCTTCCAACATTTCTTATTTCCTTTTCTTCAAAATTTTTTGAAATAAGAAAATTATAAGTTTTTCCATTTATTTCAATACTTAAAATTCCATTTTTAATGCTAACATTGCTAATTCCTAAAAAATATTCTTGATAAAAATGTTGAGAAGGTATCTTTTCTATTCTTAATAAAGTTTCATAAAAATTCTTCACTTTTAAAAAAGTTTCTTTTTCAGAAATTTCTTGAGATTTAAAAAAGAACAAATTACTTATTCCAACAAGGATTAAAATCGAAGAAAAAATTCCTATAAGCAAAATTGAAAAAATGTTCATAATATTATGAAAGTTATCGAAATAATTTTTATTCTCTCTTTTACACTTATTGCAATTCTTTTAATTTTACACTTATTTTCAAAATTTCCAAAAGAGGAAAAAAGAGAAATAGTTGTAGAAGATAAAAAATATTTAATCTATCTTACTGAAGAACTTTACTACAAATGCTTGAAAGAAAATGAAAATAAAAAAATAATAAAAATTTGTTACATAATTTTTTATAATGGAAATGAAAAAGTGAGAAAAAATGAATTTAGAGTACCTGTAAATTTTGATGAAATTTTTCCAAAAGAATATTTAGAAATTCTATATGAAAATGGAAAAGTTAAAATAAATAAAGTTGAAAAAATTGTTACTTAAACTTTTTTATTTTAATGATTAAAATTATTAAAATTAGTATAAATATCAAAATTATTATTAAAAAATAATTAAAATTTTTACTTTCTAATTTTTCA
>Ga0326760_1000484_pt1 | contig 21155 bp, 21 predicted proteins | sample GCREP_S_FD_207668 | JGI IMG/M metagenome (GOLD analysis project Ga0326760, IMG submission 207668) | Hot spring sediment microbial communities from Geyser Creek Basin, Yellowstone National Park, WY, United States - GCR.EP_S | ecosystem: Environmental > Aquatic > Thermal springs > Near-boiling... | reverse complement strand
CAGGGATTTACTTTTGCCCGAAAGTCCGAGATACATTGGCGGCATCTTGGGACATTACGAGAACCTTTGGTGGTTTTGGACGGGGCTAAAGGAAGTGGTTCGAACGGGAAAGCGAGAGGCAGCGCCTCCTGCCCCGCAAGAGTTCGCCGATAAATGGCACGAATTTTGGATTTGGGCAATGCATGGAATTGCCGCAAATGGCGTGGGACAGTGGTTGGCGATCAACCTTGATTTGAGCGACAGAAAATTGCTCCTCGATGTCGGTGGTGGTCCGGGAACTTACAGCGTTATTCTTTGCCAGCGATTCCCCAATTTGAGAGCAGTCATTTGGGACTTGCCACGAACCCTTGCCATCGCTGAAGAGGTCATCAAACGGTTTGGCATGCAAGGACGGATAACCTTACAAGTCGGTGACTGGAACAAAGACGAGTTCGGCACCGGCTACGATTGCCTGCTGATGTCAAACATACTTCACGGTCCGAGCAGCCAAGCGCCAATGAAGTTGGCGAAAGCGTTCCGAGCCCTTGAATCAGGTGGGCTTCTCATCGTTCACGATTTTTTGCTCAACGACGAAAAGACCGGACCGCTGCCGGCAGCGCTGTTCAATTTGATGGTCGGTGCATACAGTGTTGGGGAGTTGATGGCGATCATTGAAGAAGCGGGTTTCAAGGATGTCCGCTTGGTCGCTTATTTGCCGAAGAGAGGTTCAGGGCTGATTACCGCAACCAAACCTTGAGGGGTGAAGGATATGCCGCATTTCGTTGTTCTGGGCGCGGGTGGGCAATTGGGTAGTGAGTTGGCTTTGCTGCTGCCCAAAGAGGAAACAGTTGCTTTGACCCACGAGGACTTGGACATCACCGATTTCAGCAAGGTGCAAGCGACCTTAACGGTGTTGCGACCCCGCATAGTTTTCAACTGCGCAGCCTTCGTCCGAGTTGACGATGCTGAGGAAAGGGTTGAAGAGGCATGGAGGGTCAACGCCTTCGCTGTGTTATTCTTGGCGAAAATTTGTGCCGAGTTGGGAGCAACTTTGGTGCACATCAGCACCGACTATGTTTTCGATGGTCGCAAAAAATCGCCATACACGGAACTTGACCAGCCCAACCCGTTGAATGTTTACGGCGCAACGAAGTTGATGGGCGAATTTTTCGTGAGGGCTTACAACCCCCGCCATTTCATTGTCAGAACGGCTGGGTTGTATGGGCGGAAAGGGAGTAAGGCAAAGGGCGGGAGTTTTGTTGAGCGGATTTTGAACAAGGCGAAAACAGGCGAGCCACTGAGAGTCGTGACCGATCAAGTGACAAGCCCAACTTATGCCCGAGACTTGGCATCGCATTTAGTCAAGTTGGTTGAGACGGAAAAGTTTGGACTGTATCACATTGCCAACCGTGGCTATTGTTCGTGGCACGAGTTTGCGTCCGCGATAGTTCAACTTGCCGGACTAAACGCACAAGTTGAGCCGATAACGAGCGACCAAATCCTTTTGAAAGCCAAACGCCCTTCTTTTTCCGCGTTGATCAGCGTCCGACTTCTATCGGCAGGTTTGCCACCTTTGAGGCATTGGCGCGAAGCGTTGGCGGAGTTTCTCGCGGAGAAGTTGGGTTGAATCCCGCTTCATCACAGTTCTCCCTTGCATTGGGAGCGAATTTGAGTTAAAATGAAGCCGACGGCAGAAAATGGTGGGGCCGTAGCGCAGAGGGAGCGCGCCTGAATGGCATTCAGGAGGTCCCGGGTTCAACTCCCGGCGGCTCCACCAATTTTTCTTTTGCCTGCCTAAGTCCTTATCGGCGTTTCCCAGACAAAGCCAACTTCTGCCCATCAAAACTGCTTTTCAGCAGGATGAAAGCGTAGCGTGCCGCTTCCGCTCGGCTTCGGACCCTTAGTTTTTGCAGTATGTGGCTCACATGCGTTTTCACAGTTTGAAGGCTCAAGCCCATTTGCTTTGCGATTTCTTTGTTGCTCAAGCCCTTCGCCAACAAAATCAGGATTTGACGCTCCCTTTCCGTTAGCGCCCTTATGGGTTCCTCGGAAATGGGGAAAGTGTTGAAGCCCTGAAGGATGTGCTCTGTCAGTTCCCTCTGAATCCAAGGCATTCCAGTCATAACCGAATGGAGTGCGCGAATCACCAAGTCTGGTGGGCTGTCCCGAAGAAGACACCCCATTGCACCTGATTGAATGGCGCTGAGCAATTCTATTGGATGGACGCTTCTCGGGACGATTAGCATGACTTTGACAGTCGGATACTTAGCCCTCAACTGACGAAGCAAACTGAAGTTCTCCGTTCGCGCTATGAACATGTCCAACACGAGAATTTCAGGGACGGAACGAACGAGGAGCGCCATTAGTTCGTCAGCATCGTTTGCTTCACCGATGACCCGAAAATTCCCTTGCTGCTCCAAAGCAAGTTTCAAGCCCAGCCGAAACAATGGCTGTTTATCGCAAATGACGACGGAAATGCCTTCTGTTTCGTTCGTTCGGTTCTTTTTGCTCATAGCCCCGTCCTCCGGTCGCGAACGATTTTCTTTTTTCCGCCAACTGTTATCGGCAAGTGAGCGGCGAAACTTAAGGGGCTATGGGCATTGCTTTTTCGTGGAAGCGTGCTATCCTTTTCATCCGCCGAAAAGCGGAAGGAATCGTGAAAGGTCGTTTAAGCGAAGGGAACCGAACACTCCCTTAGATGCCTATGACCGCAGAAGGACAAAAGTGGGTCACAGGTTTAGCAATTGCCGTCCTAATCTATGGGGCAGCAGTCCTTTTCGCATACATTGTCGGCTGGGTTTCGCCGAGGACATGCGAAGGGCTCTCTTCCGTTCCGTGCTTTGTTGTAGCGGGTTGGTATGCGTGGACGGTGGGAAACCGAGAGGGGACGCCATTGCACAAATGGGGATGGGCGCTTTTTGCGCTCGGTTGGCTTTTGGTCGGGGTAGCGTTTCTACTGCCTTCTGGGACAGGAAGGTTAGTGGCGCTGAGTAGCGCTGCTCCAACTTTGTTAGTCGGATTTGGCACAACTTTTCTGGCAAACTGGTATGGTCACGAAGAAGGAGGGACAAACCCATGAAGCCCGGCATCCATCCTGAGTATGTTGAATGCACGGTGGTTTGCGCTTGCGGAAACACTTGGAAGACCCGTTCAACCAAACCAATGCTTCACATTGAGGTCTGCTCCGCTTGCCATCCGTGGTATCAAGGGCGAACAACGGAGCGCCGCTATGTGGACACATTGGGAAGGATTGAAAAGTTTGAGCGAAGGCGCGCCGCAAGCAGGCAGGCTCAACAGGCTCAGGAGGCGGAAAAGGCACCGGCTCAACGCAAACGAAAGTAGTTCGCCGGTGACGAACCCAAGGATTGACAGGGGCAGGATTCCTGCCCTGCCCCTTCTCCGCCAACTTTTGTCCAAGGATGGTGTCTTTTGTGCCCTTGGTTTTAGGTGGGCAAGCAGTTTATGAAGGCGTCATGCTCAGAAGCCATAACCATATGACGATTGCCGTCAGAACTGAAACGGGCAAAATTGCCCTACATTCAGAACCTTTAAATCAGCGCCACAAGGCGTTGAGGTTGCCGTTCGTGCGCGGCGTTGTCGCTCTCTACGACGCCATAGCCTTAGGTTTGCGGGGATTGAGGTTGTCACTTTTGATGGGACTTTCCGAAGAGGAGAAACATATCGCCGAGCCCCACAACTTTGCGTGGCAGGCAATTTTGGGATTGTCACTCGCCATCGTCCTTTTTGTCGCCTTTCCTCACCTCATTTCCGCACAACTGCCAATGAAGGAGCGCTGGGCATTGAGCGGAATTGAGGGGATTGTGCGCCTCTTCGTCTTCATCGCTTTTCTTTGGTTCGTCGGTCGGTCAAAAGAAGCGCAACGACTTTTCGCTTATCACGGGGCTGAGCACAAGGCTGTTCACGCCTTTGAACATAACGCTTCGCTTTCCATCGACGGTCTCAAGCCTTTTCCGCCAGAGCACCCTCGTTGCGGCACTGCCTTTTTGCTTCTCGTCCTGCTGGTAAAAATTGCCTTATTCGCTTTCCTGCCCGTCGGGGGATGGCAAGGAGTCCTAATGCGAATAGCGATGCTCCCTATCGTGGCTTCCGTCAGTTTTGAACTGCTCAGGTTAGGTGCGACTAAGCCCATCTTCAATTGGCTCTCCCTTCCGGGGCTTTGGCTTCAGAAACTAACCACCCGTGAACCCGATGAGCAACAATTAGAAGTGGCTCTCGCTGCCTTGAAAGAACTTTTGAGGCTTGAAGGTTTGCTTGCCCACTCCTCCGACGATTTCATGCCACATTCGCTGACGGAAGGCAGGTGATGAAGGCAGAATGAGGCGACAACTTGATGCTTTGGAAGCAGAACTTCAGTCCATTGAGGAGCAACTGGCTGACCCGGAAACAGCGAAAGACTCAGCGAAACTTCAGGCTCTGATGCGACGACACGGGGAAATTCTGCCCATCGTGGAGCGATACCGGGAATACAAGCAGTTGCTGGAACGAGAGCGACAGGCGCGAGAAATTTTGGAAACGGAGAACGACGAGGACTTGATCAAGTTGGCGCGGGATGAATTGGAAGAAATCACCCCGTTGAAGGAGCAATTGGAAAGCGAGTTGGCGGAGGCGATAATGCCCAAAGACCCAAACGAGGGCAAGGATGTCGTCATGGAAATTCGAGCCGGAACGGGAGGGGAAGAAGCAGCGCTTTTCGCCCGTGACCTTTGTCGGATGTATCTGCGCTATGCCGAGCGCAAGGGATGGAAAGCAGAAATCGTTTACGAAAGCCCATCGGCTTTGGGAGGATACAAGGAGGTCATCTTGCACATTAGCGGTAAGGATGCGTGGAAGTTGCTCAAGTATGAAAGCGGTGTCCATCGCGTCCAAAGAATTCCGGTCACCGAATCGTCAGGTCGCATTCACACCAGCGCCGCCACCGTTGCCGTCTTGCCAGAAGCGGAGGAAGCCGATGTCGAAATTCGCGAAGAGGACTTGGAAATTGAGACCTTCCGCTCATCGGGTCCCGGTGGGCAACACATGCAAAAGAACGAAACGGCGGTGCGAATTAGGCACAAACCGACAGGTCTTGTCGTGGAATGCCAAGACGAGCGAAGTCAGTATCAGAACAAGATGAAAGCGCTGAGGATTTTGAGGACGCGGCTTTTGGAAATGAAACGCAGGGAACAAGAAGCGGAAATCCAGCGTCAACGGCGCGAGCAAATCAAATCTGGCGACCGAAGCGACAAGGACCGAACCTACAACTTCATCCAGAACCGAGTAACTGACCACCGTTACGACATCACCCTCTACAAACTCAAGGACATTTTGGACGGCGACTTGGATGAGTTGCTGAACGAAATTCGGCGGACGGAAATCCAACGCTGGCTTTCGGGACAAGAAATCCCTGCCCTTGTGGGACAGGGGTCATGAACTTGCCCGAAAAACTTTAAGACGAAAGTTTGGCAAGTTTTTCCATCAGCCTCTTCCGCCGCCGCTCCTGAATTGTCTCCCACCATTTGAGGTAGTTTTTGGCTGCTTGAACCAAATCGCCGCCTGCTTCCCTGAGTTCCCGCTTGAAGCGCCGCTTCTCCTTCTTGCTGTCGTAGAAGATTGTCAAGATGCGAACTGTCTGTCCCTCCGAAACCGTTTCGGTCAGTTGCTTGAAGGCTGTTGCCATATTGCCAACAAACTTTAACTTCTGACTGTCAACGGCGACATAGAGCCGCATTCTCATCCCTCCTTGCGGTCAAAGGTGGTGGTGTCGCAGGCAACGCATGTTGGCGGAGTTTTGAGCGACAAACAATTATATCGGCGGAGCATGAAGGAGGCAAGTCAGGGGGACTTAGTGCTGGGACAGTTTTTAGCCACCGAAAGTTTTGGGCTGCATGAGCCTCGAGAACCGAAACGCGCCAACAGAACTTGAAGGCATATCCTTCGACAGCGTTTTTACCTGCTTGTCAAATTTGGGCGCAATTTGGGAGCATCACATCCACCCGTCGTCGCGTGTTTTTGCTTTCAGCATCGCTTGAAGTTTGTGGGGCTTCAGAAGCACGAAGCCCTCTCTCGTTCGCTCTAAAATGCCCTCCTTTTGCCATTGACTGACAATTCGGCTCGCTGTTTCCCTCGCCAAACCGCATCGTTTTGCGAGTATGTTGACATTGAGCCACGAAGGCAATTTGCCTTTTGAGTCTGCGAACTCCAGCAGAGCCCAAGCCACCCTCTCTTGCGCGTTCAGCCAAGCCATCCGCATGACCAATTCGTCCGTTTCGCGCAATCGCTTAGCCATTGCCTGCATAATTTGCCAGACAAGGTGAGGCATTCGCTCCATCAGCGCTATGAAGTCTGACCTCCTGACCAAAAGGACTTCCCCGTCAGTCACTGCGATCACATCGGCTGAACGGGGTCTTCCATCAATCAACGAAAGTTCACCGAAGAAATCCCCGGGCTTCAGCAAGTTCAAAAGCACTTCCCTACCCTCATCGTCCACACCGACGACCATGACTTGCCCTCTAAGCAAAACGAACAAAGTTGAACTCGCTTCACCTTTACTGCAGAGGACATCACCCGCCCGAAACCGCTTGCAGATAGCAACTTGGGCGATGTGACGCAAAAATTGAGAGGGCATGTTGTGGAAGAGCGGCACATGTTGAAGGGTTGCGACTGCGTTACCGTTCATAGCGACCCCTCCTTTAGCGATTGCTTAAAAATTCGCCTTCACGCCACCGGAAAGCGAAAAGGTGTCAACGATGGCGCGACGGCATTTGCTTTTGCTCATTACGGCAATCGTCTTCACAACTTGGCTACCTTACATCTTCGGTTGGTGGCTGACGCCACCTGAAACCCACTATTTTTGGCTCATCTACAACCCCGATGACCAAAATGTCCACTTGATGTGGGCTCGCCAAGCGATGGAGGGGAAGTTCTTTTTCCACGATCTGTTCACCACTGAACCTCATCCCGGCTTGTTCACTAACCTTTTCAGCCTACTGCTTGGCTGGTTCTGTCGGCTCACAGGCATTTCGCTTCACTTCGGCTATCAAGTTTTCAGAACGCTTATCGCTGTCGCTTTCCTTCTCACCGCATATTGGCTCAGCGGCTTTCTTTTAAGTGACAGGCGCTCCCGCCTTTTTGCCCTTTTGCTCGTCGGTTTCTCCTCAGGTTTCGGTTGGGTGCTTGTTCTCTTCTGGTGGCTGACGGGTCAACGACCGCCTTTCTTCTTCGTTGATGTCAGCCCAGAACTCACCATGCCTGAAGCCAATTCCTTCCTGTCCATGACGGTTGCTCCCCTTGCAGCATTGGGCGTCACTTTGGTGATGGGCGCATTGGGCTGCTTGCTCACGAGCATGGAATTTAAGCCCCAAAATGCCTCCCTCGCCCCTCGTCCCTCGTCCCCTGCCCCGCTTCGCTTCGTCGCCTTTTCCGTCCTCTTCGGTATGCTCGTTGTCAATGTGCACACTTACGCTGCTGTTCCGATGTTGATTGCCGTTTTCCTTTGGCAAGCCTTTCAAGTCGTCACCGTCAGGCGAGTCAACCTTCGGGAACTCGCCACAGTTTTGCTATTTGCGTTCCCTGTCACCTTGTTGCTGGGGGGACAGGCATTTTTGTTTTCGCGCGACCCTGCCTTTGCGCAGAAAGCCGCAACGCCAACACTGACCCCCAGCCCCGTTATCCTTATCGGCAGTTACGGGTTCATTGCTTTAGGGGCAGTCTTGGGGCTACCCGCTGCTTGGAGAAAAGCGAAGTCGGGCGAAAAGGGATGGGCACTTTTGTTGGCTTGGACAACCGCCATCATCGTCTCAATCTACTTGCCTGTCAGTTTCCAGCGGAAGATGATTGAAGGGTTGCATGTGGCGTTGTGCTTTTTGACCGCGCTGGCATTTGAAGAGTGGATGAAAAGGTTCGGCGAAAAACAGAGGCGAGACGAAGGACACGGGACGAGGGACGAGGCAAGAGGAGCAAAATCACAGCGAACGGATTTGAAAGGACAATTCGCTGCTCAAACGCAGTCGCGCATTTCATCAACCCGTCCCTTGTCCCCTGCCCCATGCCCCACTTGGAGCATTTTGGCGTTCATTGTCCTCACCGCCCCATCGCAAATAGCCTTTTTCGCTCTCAACGGCTACTGGCTTGTGCACAACAACTTGATTTACGACACCCGTTTCAATCCGCCTTACTCTCGCATGCTGATGCCGCCATACTACCTTTCCGAAAATCACCTGCGTCTTTTCAATTGGCTGGAGCAGAACGCTCGCCTCGATGAAGCAGTCCTGTGCCACCCGATGTTGGGAAACTATCTGCCCGTCTTGACTGGTCGGAAAGTGTTCGTGGGTCATTGGGCGGAGACGCTGAACTTCGTTGAGAAACTGAGAGTGGCGACGGCTGTTTGGAGAGGGATAATTCCCGTTGAGGAAGCGAGAAAGTTTTTCCGTCGACACCGAATTCGCTACGCCCTTGAAACGGATTTTGAGCGACTTGCTGCCGGCGGCTCAACGAACTTGCACCGCTATGGGGAAGTCGTTTTTCAAGCAGGCAAAGACCTGATTTTCAGGTTGAAGTGGTAGCGACAAACGCTAACGCTCAACGGCAAGGAGGGTTGAAGAGAGGATGAAGTGGCGAAACTGGATTCAGCAGTTCAGTTCCTTCTTTGGGCTCATCGTCGTCAGCATTGGGATTGGCATCGCTGTTTACTTCAAGGCTGGCGAGAACCTTTTCTTCACCAGCGACAACATCCTGACTTTGCTCAGACAAGCCTCCTTCAACGCCATCATGGCGGCTGGGGTCAGCGTCGTCATCATCACTGCTGGAATTGACCTAAGCATCGGTTCGGTCTGGGCTCTGTCTTCTGTTGTGATGGCTTTTGTTTGCGTCAACAAGGGTTTGGCTTGGACACTCTCGGTTCTGATCGGGTTGGCTGTCGGGTTGGCTTGCGGGATTGTCAACGGATGGGGCGTCACTTTGCTCCGCATCCCGCCTTTCGTCGCTACATTGGGCATGATGAGCATAGCCAGAGGGCTCGCCGAAGTCATAACGGGTGGGTTTCAAATTTCCGGTTTGCCAGATGCCTTCCAGTGGTGGGGGCAAGGAGACATTTTCGGCGTGCCAGTGCCAGTCATCGTTGCAGTCGGTGTAATCGTCTTGACTTGGGCGCTTTTGAGGTTCACCCGATTGGGGCGCTACATCTATGCTGTCGGCGGCAACGAGGCAGCAGCGCACCTTTCCGGCGTCCCTGTCAACAGGGTCAAACTTTTCGCCTACGCTTATTGCGGAACACTTGCAGCATTGGCGGGTTTGCTTGCAACGGCGAGGATGGGTTCAGTCCGACCATCTGATGCGCTGGGCTACGAATTGGACGCAATCGCTGCCTCGGTTATCGGCGGCATCAGCCTGATGGGCGGACAAGGTTCAGTTTTGGGAACTGCCATAGGAGCAGCACTGATAGGAGTGTTGCGTAACGGGATGGTGCTCCTTGATGTCTCAGCCTTCTGGCAAAAAGTCGTCATCGGAGTCGTCATCATCATCGCCGTAGCCCTTGACTACCTCGTCTGGAGGCGAAGGTGACCTTTGAATTCGGTTCACCAAACTTTGCCCCGCGCCTCCGGAACCCAAAAGCCTTCAACGCGAGCGCTTGAGCCAAAGAGCACAACTTCGGCGAGGTTGGTGATTTCGCAGGAGTGGTTAGGCACAATGACCAACCTGTCGCCAATTCGCAATGGTTCGCCCTCGTAGCGAACCAAACCGCATTCCTCCCACAGACGCTCAACGGTCATTTGTGGCAATTCCCGAACTTCTCCGTCTTTCCGACTGTGAGCCACGATCAAGCCGTAACCTTCCGAGAACCTATCAAGTGTCCCGGTCAAGGTCTTCAATCCTGCATCAATCAGTGCCTCACCTTCTCGCGGCGTTGACACGACTGAAGCAACGATGCGCAAAGCGCAATCCTCGGGTCGGGCAACTCCCAAACTGATTTGCATGCGGTCGTGAAAGACATAGTTGCCCGGTCTCAACTCCGTTATCCCATCTGTCCAACCGTTTTGCAGAACGAAGTAAGCGCCGGGCGTGCTCCCGATGCTGACGAGTTCGCATTCAATTCCTCGTTGGCGAATTTTGTCTGCCACATCAGCCATCCTTTCCGATTCCTCTCTCGCTGCTTGCATTCGCTCCTCAAGGGTGGGAAGGCGGTAAGTTCGCCCGTCGTGGGAGCGGATGCCGCGAAACCGAACGCCTTTCAGTCGGGCTATGCGTTCGGCAACCTGTGGCGCTTGACGCCAATCCACGCCGAAGCGTTTGTATTCGGTGTCAACGATGAGCACGATGTCCAAAGTTTTGCCGTCACGAGCAGCGACTTCGCCCATTTCTTCAGCCAACTCAGGACTGTCAAGGCAGACGAGCAACTCACAGTTTTCCGCCATTTGGAGCGCCCAACGAACTTTCTCCGTGCCGACGAAAGGTTGGGCAACCATGAAACTGGTCTGGATGTTTGCATCCAACATCGCTTGAGCCTCGCCGAGTTTCGCAACGGTTAAGCCGCAAGCCCCCGCTTGAAGTTGCATTTTTGCGATGGCTACAATTTTGTGGGTTTTGATATGTGGGCGCAACTTAACCCCTGCCGTTTGAGCCAACGCTTGCATGTGGACAATGTTCCGCTGCAAAATGGCAAGGTCAACGAAAACGAAAGGCGTTGGAACGCTTTCATCAAAGGTGCTTCTCCCGACAAACCGTTCCGCATCCTGCCAAGTCATCACTTTCACCTTCCCTTCACGATTGTTCCAGCAACAATGGTAGCGCACTCAGTCAATCATCGCCGTTGAGCCTTCAACATTCCAACCGTGCCAAAGTGGCAAAATTGAAGTGTGCTAAAAACTGCCATCGGGGTGATCAAAGATGGGGCGCATCGTCAAGCAAATTGAGATTGAAGGTCAGCCTGCTACTGCCCTCTTTGACACGGGAGCGAATTACACCTACGTCCGCGCCGATTTGGTCCAAAACGCACCGCGAAGGCGAATGTCACCTCCCATTACCGTCGCTTTGGGTGGACAGGAAATTGAAATCCGAGAAGTCTGCTTGGTGGAGGGCAAAATTGAGGGCTTGCCGTTTTTAACCGATGCCGTTCCTGTCGCTGAGTTAGGTGAAGCGGATGGGCATCGGTTGGACGCCATCATCGGAGCACGGACAATGGAGCAATGGGAAATCAGGCTCGACCCCTCAACAGGCGAACTCGACTTGGAAGGTCTGAGGCGAAGGGAGTTTAAGGAGTGGTAGGACGCACCGCTTAAGGGCAACGAAAGGAAAGCACCAAAAACGGATTTACTGTGGGAGGGCGAGGCTCCTGCCGAGCCGAATCTTATCGGCAAATCGTGAAATCGGCAAATCGGCAAGTCGGGAAACGGCAGCGAATGGCGAAACGGCGGCGAGTAGCGAATAGCGAGTGGCGAATGGTGAAACAGAAATTTTCTGGAGGGCAGCGCTTCTGCGCTGCCGAAAAATTTTTCGGCGCATCAGGAGATGCGCCCTTCGGTTTTTCAGCCTGCTTTAGCCTGGCTTCGTTTTCGTAGCCACCGACTTCAGTCGGTGGACAAACGAGGGGCGAGACTTCCGCCGAGCCGAAAACGAAGGCGAATGGCGATTAGTGACTGGCGAAACGGCAGCGGATGGCGAACGGAAATGGGTGAGACAACATTTTTCTGGAGGGCGAATGGCAGTTTCAGAACACAGCAGCCTCCCTCTTTACATGGCAACCCTGCTGTGCTAAACTGTTAGCGTGCAAACGGTTGCACAAAAACCAAGGGAGGAGGGATGCAAGATGTTGCAGCACTTCAGCGTCGTTAGGAGGTCAACCGCTAAGGGCGTCGCTTTTCGTGTCGGCTTCACCCTGATTGAGTTGCTCGTGGTGATCGCGATAATCGCGATCCTGGCTGCCATCCTGTTCCCCGTGTTCAGCCAGGCTCGCGAGAAGGCTCGGCAAGCCTCCTGCCTATCTAACACTCGCCAAATGGGATTGGCTTACGGCATGTATACTCAGGACTACGACGAAGTTGTGCCTTTCGGTTGGTGCTACCCGCATGGGACACTTCCCACTCGCCCCGATATCCCTCAATGCACACCCTATTATAGTCTGCTGCCAGACTTGCTTCACCCCTACACCAAAAATGCGGGCATCTGGGTTTGCCCGTCGAGGAAAATTGTCTATGGAACCCCTGGTGGGCTTTTTTACAATTCACGAGCAAACTATGGCTTTCCCGAAGGTGAAGGTCCCGGTTTTCGGCGCATGGCTTGGTCTTACGCGGTGAACCAGACACAGCGCTGTGCTCCTTGCCATCCCAACCTTTGCGGTGAAACTACCATCCGCTATGTCGGCTCTCATGGGCATAACTTGGCGTCCTACCAAGAGCCTGCAAATTATATCGTGCAAGTAGACGCTGCCTATTTCTTCCAAGTGTTTGTAGAAGGCTGGCCTCCTGTTGCAGACACGACTCCACCGACGCCGCCAGACATCATGCCTTGCCTCGTAGATACAACCCCCAACGCCCAAGATTGGGGGCATGACTATGCTTGCGCGGCTGCTTACAGAGAGAGCGGTCCGAACGGTCCACAAGCAGGCTTCATTGGCGTTCGTCACACTAAGGGCGCCAACTATCAATTCATGGATGGTCACGCCAAGTGGTTGGGCTTGGGACGCTCCAATCCAACGATGTGGTTTGCACACAACTCTCGCGGTTACCAATTGCAACGCTGGTAGAGAGGTGAAGAACGATGCGTCAAGAATTGCCCGTTTGGTTGGTTGCCATCGTGATCGGTTTGGTGGTGCTGGTCATCGGGATATTGGCTTACCGCCACTTTATGCAGACGCCAACAACGCAGGTAGGAGAGGAGCAGCAACAACTCCTCCAACAGCGGATGCAAGAAGCTTTCGGGCAAGGCAAAATTCCTCAGGGCATGAAAGTCGTGCCACCAGCACCGCCGAAGGGACAATAGTGGAAGGGAGCGTCGGTTTGTGACTCAGCATCGGCGGCAAGTCACCCTCGCCGATGTTGCTAAGTTAGCGGGGGTTTCGCCGACAACCGTATCGCGGGTTTTGCGGGGGACTTACAACCCGCGCCCCGTCAGCGAGGAAGTGCAAAGGCGGGTGTTGGAGGCAGCGGCGAAATTGGGTTATCAACCTAACCCAATCGCCCAAGCCCTCAGCACCCGCCGAACTCACATTTTAGGCTTGGTGCTTTTGAGCCCCACCCAATTGACCCATCCTTACACCGCCGCCATCGTGCAAGGCGCTTTGGAAGTTGCCCACCAACACGGCTACCATGTCACCCTCATCCCAACAGAACAGTGGCGAGGTGCTTTATCTCGCGACCCTCGCGTTTTGACCATGACCGACGGACTTATCATCACAACGCGGCGCAGCATCCTCCCTGACGATTTAGCAAGGGTGCATCAGCAAGTTCCTGTCGTCTTAGTGCAATTTCGTTTCCCTGACAACGCGATGCCTTCCGTCCACGCCGATTACCGTCTGGCGGCTCAATTGATTGCTGACCATTTGCGGCAACGAGCAGTGAAGGAAGTCGGCGTCTTATGGGCTCGCGGCATCTCACCTCATCCCACAAAGCCCGTTTTGCGTTCCGTCTTTGAGGAAGACTTTCTGCCCAACTTCCAGAAGTTGCTCAACGAATCTGGCATTGCCTTTGACCCATCCACTGACATTCGCTCCGTCCTCATCAGCACCGATGTCGCTGCTATCCGCAAAGAAGTGAGCCAGTGGTTGAAAATCGCCCAGCGCCCTGCGGCTTTGTGCGTCGCCGACGATTTCGTTGCTGGCACAGTTTTGCAAGTGGCTGCAGAGAAACGGTTGCGCGTTCCCGACGACTTAGCGGTTATCTCGCTGAACGATTTGGGTATCGCTGAGAAATTGTTGCCGCCTGTGACATCTTTGCATATTGCCCCTGACGAGTTGGGGCGCAAGGCAGCGAAGTTGCTTATTGAGCACTTGGACAAGGGAGCGATACCACAAGAAATGGACACAGTTGTCCAACCCCGCCTCTTCATCCGAGCCTCATCGTGACGAACCTCGCTGTGAAGCCCCTCGTGGCAAAATGACTTGGGCTGGACTTCTGAGGCTTTGGTGAAACCCTTTGGTTGAGGTGAAATGCCATGACGAAGGTCTTTGCGAGGTTGAGGGTGGTGTTGGTCGTTGTCGCCATGGCAGTGAGTTGCGCTTTGGCTCAAAGTGCTAAGCCCATCACCGACTGGCTTGTTTGCGGTCCCTTTCCCTTTGAGCGCGGTTTGCCCCAATTTCTGGCTGACTATCTCACTGAGCACGGTGGCGAGGCAAACATCCGACCAAAGGAAGGGATGACCCATTCGGTCGAAGGTTTGGGGAAAGTGAGTTGGCAGCGACACAGGACGCCCGACGGTGTTTTGGATTTTGTGGCGCTGATGGCAAAGCAAGTGGGTGAGGAGCGACCAAAGTTTTGGCAACTGAGATACGGGCTCGCTTACGCCTACACCGAAATCCAAAGCGACCGACCTCAAAAAGCACTCCTGCTTTTCGGCAGCGAGGATTGGCTTTCCGTTTGGCTCAATGGCGAATTAGTGCACGAAAATTTCGTCTACCGCCACCTCGTCCAAGACAAAGATGCCGTCTTGGTCAATTTGCGCAAGGGCTCAAATCGCTTGCTCGTCAAAGTCGCCCGCATCGCCGGTGGCTGGGGCGTTTCGGCGAAAATCGTGACGCCCATCAACCGCAAAATTTTCGTCAAGACCGAACGCCACAACCGCTGCCCGCCCGATGGCAACATGTTTGTCCCTGAAATCCGTGAAGGCGAAACCGTTCCAGTTTGGGGCTATTTGACCGTCGTGAACATGAGCGAACAAGCCCTGCCCTTCGTGGCTGTTCAGGTTCGCGAAAACGAATGGTTTGCCGAAACGAGCGAACAGATTGGCGAGTTGGCTTCGGGAGAAAGTTCTCAATTGCCTTTCCTCGTCGCACCGAAGCGACCGATCAAGCCTGACGAGAGCCCGCGCCTGCATCTGGTCATCAGGACAGTGGGTGAGCAGCAGGAATTTGATTTGCCGGTCACAGTGCGGCGAAGAGACGAGCCGTTTTTCACCACACATCGCTCCCGCATTGACAGTTCCGTCCAACCGATGACTCTGCTCGTCCCACCTGACTACGACCCGCGCCGCCCTTATCCGTTGGTCGTTGCGTTGCATGGGTCAAAGGGGTGCTTGATAGGTCACGCTTTTTCTGTCAAGCCCAATTTCATCATCGTCGCACCTCACGGGCGGGGTCAAACGGGCTATCGGGATTTCGGCGAAGTTGATGTTTTTGAGGCGATAGAGGAAGTGAAACGCCGCTACAAGGTTGACGAAGAACGGATTTACTTGACGGGTCACTCAATGGGTGGCGGCGGAACTTTCCGATTGGCAGTTCGCTACCCTCACCTCTGGGCAGCAATTGCGCCGATGGCTTCGGCGGGGGCAAGACCTTTTGAGTGGCTCCGAAACTTGCTTCACATCCCGACCCTGTTTTATCACGGCAGCGAGGATGAGGTTGTGCCAGTTCAGATGGCTCGCGAAGCGGCAAACTACATCCGCCAACTTGGCTACAATTTCCGATACGAGGAGGTTGAAGGCAAACCTCACTGGTGGGGCGTTGACTTCCCAGAAATGTTCGCCTTTTTCGCCCAGCACCGCAAAACAAGGTCGCCCGACCGAATTGTCTTCTGGACAAACGACCTGAGAGCGAACCGAGCGTATTGGTTGGAAATCACCGATTTTGACGACTACACGAAACCAGCGAGCGTGGAAGCGCAAGTGATACGGGACGAGGGGCGAGGGACGAGATTGGTGCTGAAGACGGAAAATGTGAGGGAGGTAATGTTGCGGCTGGATGATGCGCCTGAAGGGTTACGGCAACTGCCTTTAGTCGTTGAGTGGAACGGGTGCAAAGTTGTTGTGACGCAAAAGTCAACCAACAACAGTGTGCGTTTGAAGTTCCAAGACCCGTTGATTGGCGTGCTCGTCGACGAAAACGGAAGTTCTCGCTTTTGGCAATGGCAAAGGGAGGGCGTTGTGACGCATGTGACCTTAGAGAAGCCACCGATGAAACTGCTCAAAACGCCTCAAAGGTGCGGTCCTGCAACTGATGCCTTCACATCTCCGTTTGTTGTCGCTCACGATGCCACAAGCGAAGGTGCGAAGTTGGCGGCGAGGCAGTTGCAACATTGGTGGCAGAACTATGCACTCGGCGTTTGCAAACTTGCGCCGTTCCGCGACGAGAGGGAACTCTTCAAGTTGATGGCGTCAGCGGATGAGCACTTGATTGTGTTCCGGAAAGTTTCGGCTGGAGCGCGATACGGAGAAATTGTCCTTGAGCGGGAAAGTGTTTTGCTCGGCGAGCAGCGATTTGCTGGCAAAGACATAGCCGTTCGTGTTTTACTGCCCAATCCCTTCAACCCGCAATTTTACTTGCTGGTCAACGCTGGAGTGACCGATGAAGCGTTGCGATTGTTGGCGCGAATCCCGATGGACATCGGACAGCCTTACGATTACTTGGTCGCAGACAAACGGTTTTTGAAGGATGGGCTCAAAGGCATTTTGGCAATTGGGCGATGGTCACGGGAATGGGGCAAACGGTAAAGCCTCTTGCGTGTAGGCGTGCATGCGTGCAAAGGTGCAGAAAATGGTGCGGAGTGCTGAGTGCGGGGTGCGGTGTTCAGATTTTCCGCCGACTAAAGTCGGCGCTCAGGTTCTCATCATCAACTACGGACTAAAGTCCGTAGCATGGTTCGTTTTGGTTGTGCCATCAACTATGGGTTGAAACCCGTAGCATGGGTTGTTCGTGATTGAGTCACCGACTACGGACTAAAGTCCGTAGCATGGTTTGGTTTTGCTGCGCCGATAACCATTCATGCCACTGGCTTCAGCCAGTGGTTGATGACGGATTTTTTCTGAGCGCCGAATTTATTCGGCGTTAGGGTGGAGTGAACCCTAAACCGTCTTGGTGGCAAAATGTTTGCTGGCAGCGAAACATCGGGTGAACCGCGATGAAGGAATTGGGATGGAAAGGTTTTGCCCAAAGCCTAAAAAGGCTGTCGGCGGCTGGAAGGCAGAAACTCTTGAAACTCAAGTTTCGGTGGTGGGAGTTCGTTTCCCGCGTGACCCGTGCAAAGGAACGGGGAAAACTGAGAAAACATCTTGAAGTGTGGAGCGTGTTCTTGTTCCTGCTTATTGTGGTTGCAAGCCCTTTGGCTATCTTTCCCATGCTGCTATGGCTGCTTCTCTTTCCGTTTGTGATTGTCAGCGTTTTTTTGTTCTTGCAGAGAATCAGTGAGACTCGGTTCGATCAGATTTCTTGGCAGGTTTTGTCCCTAAGTCGGTATGTTTCCTTCAAAGCATGGGCGAGGGCTTTTGACCAAGTTCTCTCGGAAGGCGAAAAAGTCGTGCCAAACCTTTTGCAAATCCTTCAAGCCAGACTAAAATTTGCGTCAACCCTTGCGGTAAAACCCGCTTCTTTGTTGGCAATTTTTGCGCTTGGTAGGTTGAAGGCACGAGAAGCCGTTGAACCCCTCATTGAGTTTCTCAAATCCGAGGCAGTCCCAGAAGTTGAAAAGGTTGCTGCAATTTGGGCTTTGGGCGAAATCGGAGACCAGAAGGCAATCCCAGTTCTCGTCCCGTTTCTCGGCAATTTGATTTCTGACCGACCTGCTGATGAAAAGATGTTTGCGAAAGGAATAGCGGTCACGGAGGATGAATTCAAAAAGCGTTGGCGGTGGAAAGTCCGCGATTGGGCGGAAGAGGCGTTGATGAAACTGAAACCCGAAATCGTTGAACTTTTTAGGAAGGTGGTGGAAGAGCGGGACAAAAACGCCCTTTTTGAACTGGCGAAGGAGTATCGGTCAGAGATAGTTGCAGCGCTCACAGGCTTGTTGGACGGAAGGCAAAGGGATTGGGTTTTCAATGCTGTTTGGGCTTTGAGGGAGTTGAAGGCGGTTGAGGCTTTGCCGAAGTTGAGAAGGCTTGCAAGGTGGGCGGGTCCGCATTTGAGGGAGTATTGCCAGAAGGTCATTGTAGAATTTGAGGAGTTTTCAAGGTTGCCTCGTGCTGTTGGAGTTGGAGAGATTGAACTGGCTAACTTGCCTGCGATTCCAGACCCCAACGCAATTCCGACAGAAAACTTGCCCCGTGCTGCAACGCCAGAAGAGAAGCCGAATCGTGCTGCCATGCCTTGAACGCTTAACCCGCAACTCACAACCTTCAGCGGACTTCATCAACAATTCGCATGAAAGCGCTCACTGGGTCATCGGCTTCCGTCACCGCACGCCCTATGACGAGGAAATCTGCGCCCCGTTTTACCGCTTCTGCTGGCGTTATGACCCTTTTCTGGTCATGCTTCTCCGCCCATGAAGGTCGGACTCCGGGGACGACAACGATGAAATCTTCGCCGCAACTTTCCTTTATGCGTTCAATCTCGTTACCCGACGCAACAACGCCATCGCAACCGCAGAAGCGGGCGATTCGGGCGAGGTGAACCGCAAAATCCTCAGCAGAGTAGGGCACAAGCAACTCGTTTTGGACTACAGCGTCGTCCAAACTGGTCAAAACCGTCACGCACCAAAGTTGGGGGCGATGGGCAAGGTTCTGGATTGATTGAACTGCTGCTTTGAGCATAGCGCTCCCGCCGGATGCGTGGAGGGAAATTGAGCCGACCCTGTAAGCAGCCAAGTTACGGACTGCCCCAGCGACCGTCGCTGGTATGTCGTGCAGTTTCATGTCGCAAAAAATCCATTTGCCCCTCTGGGCTAACTCGCTCAAAATTTCAAAGCCAGCAGCGGTCAAGAGCCTGTAGCCGACTTTGTAGCGAGTAACTAAATCGCCCAACTTGTCCACAAGCCTCAAAGCACTGTCGCGGTCATCAAAATCCAAAGCGACAATAAGCCTTTCCGCAGGTTCCATTCGCCATCACCCACTTCCCTTCGTCTGAGTTTTCCGCAGCATCAACTTGGCACTCCTGCAGCATTCTCAACGCCTGTTGCCCACGAAAGGCGATGCCACCTTTTGGGAGGACGAACCTCCCGGTGAGCCAAGTTTGAGTGCGAAGTGCAATGTTCAGCCTAAACGAATTTCCAGCAGTGCAGTAGCACTGCCCTGCGAAACTACTCGCCATTCGCTATTCGCCACTCGCTACAGAAGTCTTTGAACCTTGACTTCCCCAAAGATTTCGTGGAGCGTTTTGATGTCAATGTAGCCGGGACCGTCAACGAGGGTGTTCGCCGTTCCAGTTGCGACAGCGAACTTTAACGCCTCGCTGAAGGGAAGTCCCTTCACCAAAGCGAAAATCAGACCTGCCAAAAGCGCATCGCCTGAACCGATGGTGTTGACAACCTGAACGGGCGGTGGCGTTGCTTTCAGCAAACTTTGCCCGTCGCTCCCGACAGCGCCATCTTTGCCGAGTGAGACGACGATGGTTTTGATGCCGAGTTGGTGAAGCCTGCAAATTGAGACAAGTAACTTTTTGTCGCTGTCCACTTGCTCGCCAACTAAATCCGCCAACTCCTGCCTATTGGGCTTGATGACTTCAGGAACTGCTTCAACGCCTTTGCGAAGGGCGTCACCGCTGGTGTCAAGGGCACATGGGACACCGTGCTTGTGAGCAAGTTGAATAAGTTGGGCGTAACTGTCTGAAGGTGCACCCGGCGGGAGCGAACCGCACAAAGCGACCCAACTTGCCTCTTTCAAGTGCCGCTCGTAAGTTTCCACGAAACGATACCAATCCCCCTCACTTATGCGGGAGCCTGGTTCAACTAAGTGGACTTCCAAACCCGTTTTGGGGTCACGGATTGTCAAGTTGATGCGGGTTTCGTCGCCGACAGTCGTGAAATCGTGTTCAATGCCCTCGCGGGAGAGCCCATCAGCCAAAAATGCTCCCGCATAACCGCCAACGAAACCGAGGCAAATTGCTGGAACCCCAAGCCTGACCAAAACCCTTGCGACATTGACCCCTTTGCCTGATGGGTAGATGAAGACCTCGCTGACGCGGACGACTCTCTCAAGGCGGAAATCTGGGACGACGAGGGTTTTGTCAACCGCCGGGTTGAGAGTCACTGTTACGACCTTCATTCCCCATCTACCTCATCTCGTGTCCCTTGTCCCGTGCCCCTTGTCCCATCACGGTAGCGATGCAATCAACCTGTCAAGGGCTTTGACTGCCTCGCCAACTTCTGCTTTTGCGACGCTGCTCTTTTGCCGTTCTAACGCTTCCAGTGCGTTGAGCAAACAAATCCTCGCTTGGGTCAAAGCCTCCGCTTGCTCGGGAGCCTTCAAGCGATTGGCGGCGTCTCTCAGCGCTGTTGCTGCGCCTTTCCAATCTCCCGTTTTCAACGCCGCTTCAGCGTTTGCCAGAGCCGTGAGACCGATTTTTTGCTCTGTCAAGATTGTCCTTGCCCTTGCTATCCAAGCCCTTGCGGATGCGACATCAGGGTAAGGTGCTTTGCTCGTGACTTCAAGCCTCAAGGCGGTTCGCCAAAGCACGAGTGCAGGCGACCTAACCTCAAGTTCGCTGACGGCTTGGTTAAGGAGCAACAGCCTTGACCGAATTTCGCCTACAGGTAGGCGGTCAAATTGGCTGTGGAGGGCATCAGCACTTGCCCGAACGCTTCTCGCTTCATCGGCAAAATTGACCGCTGCAACTTCGGCGGCTGTCGGCGTTGGAGGTTGGGCAACTTCCGGCTTAGGTGCAGGTTGAGGTGTAGTTGGTTGAGGAGTTGGTTTGGTTGGAGTTGGTTGGGCAGTCGCAGGTTGGGTTGCCTCAGGCGGTGTCGGCTGAGGCGCAGCAGTCTCAGGAGCAGCGGTTTCAGGCGCTGCAGTCTCGGGCGCAGTCGGTTGCTGTGCAACTTCGGGTTGAGGCGGTTTTGCCTCTTCCGGTTTCACCCTCGGTTTTGGCGCTTTGACAACTTCAGCGGGTTGAACAGCGACCTCGCCCCGCTTTATCCTCTCGCACCCAACGACGAACAAAAGCGAAAGACCCCAAAGGCAAATTAGCCCTCGCACTTTTTGCATCCCTCCTTCTCACTCAGCGCAAAATTGCAGCCGCTCCATAGCCAACGACTTGAGCCAAATCGCCGGTGACGCTCCCTGAAGTGCTGTAACCCAGCAATTTCCCTTCCTTCGCACCAAGTTGCTTG
>Ga0326760_1000482_pt1 | contig 21210 bp, 19 predicted proteins | sample GCREP_S_FD_207668 | JGI IMG/M metagenome (GOLD analysis project Ga0326760, IMG submission 207668) | Hot spring sediment microbial communities from Geyser Creek Basin, Yellowstone National Park, WY, United States - GCR.EP_S | ecosystem: Environmental > Aquatic > Thermal springs > Near-boiling... | reverse complement strand
TGTTGTAATTGTGTTGTTAATGTTGCAATTTTAGCATTTGCATCAGCTAATGATGAATTTAATGCACTAATTTGCTTAGTTAATAAGCTAATTTGATTATTTAATGAATTTACTTGATTTTCTAATGCTGAAACTCTACTTTCTAATGCTGCAATTGCATCTTCTAAGCTTTCTAATGTAATTGTTCCAATATCAGTTGTTCCTATTTTTGCAGTAACATTTCCTTCATATTTGTAATATCCTACTTTTGTTATTGTAATTGTATATGTTCCTTCAGCTGGTAGTGAAATTATAAATGATCCATCTGTACCAGTTGTTGTACTTACAGTTCCAATGGTTACTTTAGCATCTGAAATTGGTAATCCTTTTGCATCTACAACTTTTCCTTTTACAGCAATTAATTGTTGAATTGTTATTGTTTTAGAAGCAGTTTGTCCAGCCATATAAGCTTCTACAGTATAAGTTCCAAGAATCCATTTACCTGTTGGCATTTGAGCTGGTGTTTTAAATGTTATTGAATATGTACCAGTAGCTGATGATGTTACAAAATTAATATCAACTAATTCACCATTTGGATTTAATAGCTTAACAGTAACATCAGTATTTGGTACTGCATTTCCACTTACAATAATTGTTTCTCCTGGTGAGTAAACATTTTTATCAGTTGTTACTGTAAGAGTTTGAGCTACTATTGGTACAATAAATAAGAAAAATAAGAAAAAGAAAGGAATAATTTTTTTCATTTGTATCACCTAACTGTTAATGTAGTACTTATTACATCAGAGAATGGAACTGGTTCTGCTAATGACTTGAATACCATTACTTCTACTGTATAATTACCTGGCTTATCTGGAGTCCATGATACACCAGGTGTTAATTCTTGTCCTGGAGCTAATGTACCACTTATCCATGCAATGTATATTGTTACTCCTGCTTCATCCTTAACTTTGAATACTGCAGTAAATGGCTTACTTACTACATCAACATTCTTAACAGTTGCTTGTAATCCAATTGCTTTTCCAACAGTACCAGCAGTTAATTCAGCACCAGTTACTGGATCTACAAACTTCTGTGCACTTGCTGGAACTGGTCTTGCTACTGGAACACCAACAATTGCAGAAGTCTTTACTATTTGTGCAGTAGCATTGGTTACACTATAAGTTGATGGATAAGTATCGCTATATTCAGCATATAAAACATCGCCTACTTTAGCATAGATCTTACCGGCTTCTCCAAGAGTTGAAGATATTTGAATAGTTACTGTAAATATACCAGTATTAACATCTGTTTCAAGTGCATATACGGTTGTGCCAATTGGATCTGATGTAGAGGTTACAGTTACAGGTATACGTTGCTTTGTAGCAGGATCTGTATTCATATCATTATCTCTTATTGTAATTGTTGCAAGATCGCCTATGTTGTAGTAGGCTTTATCGAATTCTATTGTACCAGTTTTAGCAGCAACTGTTACAGTTTTTGAAACATATACAGAGTTGCCAGCAGCATCCTTAGCATCTAAGTAGAAGAATTGAATACTCTTACCAATATCATCTAAAGTAGTTGATAATGTACCTTCAAATACACCAGTATTAACATCTGTCTCTGTTAAATTAAATGGAAATGAGCCTGCAACACCAGACTTCTTGTATGAAATAGTAACACAGTCTTTACTTGTTATGTCTACATTAAGATCGGGATCAACAACACGAACTGTTATTTTTGTAAATGGTCCATATTCATCTTTATCTGTTGTGATCGTTCCTGAGAAGCTTGGTATGGTTACAGTTACAGTATAGGACTGGTTTGTGTAAGAGGTCATTTGATTTGTTATGAAGGATGGTGTAGTATCAACATATGTTAACTTTATTGTAGTTCCAGGAGCAACAAGTAAGTCTTTTCCTATTGTTATTGTGTACTTGAATATACCTGTGGACTTATCAGTTTCTTTGAAGTACCATGTTGTAGTTGTAGCTGATGTAGCACCTGCTGGAGTGTATTCAACGGTTACAGGAACATCCTCTGCAATAGTACAATCTCTATTAGCATCTGGATCATTAACTATGAATTCAATAGCAGTTCCTGCAGTAGCACGTGTAACATTTGCAGTAATTGAGGCATCTGTATTTCTAATATCAGCAGTAGCATTAACCCACTTATTTGCACTCTCGTCATAATACATTACCTTTATAGTACCACCAATAATGTCGGGAGATATATATGGTCCAAATGTGTAAACACAAGTAAATGTATAAGTTGCAGGACCAGTCTCCATTGGACTGAGTGTTGCAGCTGTTCCAGGGACTTGTGTGCCATTAGCAAAGTATACAGCAACATTTATTTTATCTGTAAGGGTGTCTACAGTTGATGGACTACCTGCATCTGGATCATAAACTGTTATTTTAACTTTTACTGGTCCATCCTTTGGTGCAGGATAAGATGTTCTATCTAAAGTAACTGAAGATGCTGGAACACCAATAGTAAAGGTTACTGATGATTCTACATTGTTTATAAGATCATACCATATAACTTTAATAGTATCACCATCACTAAGAGATCCGCCTGTAGTAGTTTTAATCTTGGAGAGTGGAAGATTTGCAGTAAATACTCCTGTATTTGCACCAGTCTCTACAAAGTTTAATGTAAGACCTGCTGCTGTTACATTAGCATAACCATCATTAACCTTAATTGAGAAGTTACCAACATTTACACCACCAGTGGATACTTGTATATTATTTATCAAACTGTTTGGACCAACAGTTACAGTATATATGTTATAAGAAGTATCTAAGTTAAGATCTGGTGCTGTTAATGTGATGATTGCTGTATCAGTAGGCTTATACATACTTTTATCTGAAGTTATACTAGCAGCAGTTGTTGCTAACTTAGTTGTAGTACTTGCTAATACGTTACCAGCCAAATCTTTATATGCAATATTTACTGTTAATGTATAGGTTCCAGCTGAAAATTCAAGTTTTGTACTATTGGGAGTTTGTGTTCCTATAGTTACTGGAAGAGTGTATTCAAAGACACCTGTATCTGGACCAGTTTCAGTAAAGTTACCACCAAGGATAACTTCATAATCATTACCAACAGATACATTTACATAACCTGATATGGTATCCTTATCCCAGCTTTTTACATTTTCATTATTGTCTATAATTCTTATTAATAAGTCTCCTGATATAGTAAATGTAGCAGCTACGTCTAAAGTTCTACTATACTTTACAAGCTTAAGTTGAGTATAACTACTTTCATTACCATACATTACTTTTATAGGACTGTTAGCATTGGGATTAAGAAGCTCAAGTATATTGTTACCAGGGTTGGTAGTATCGTTTTTATATTGAATGGTAGCTACAAACTTACCTGTATTAATACCAGTTTCTGTAAATGTTATGACTACTGAATCATTAATACTAGGATTAACAATGTCTATCATAGTAACATTTAAGTTTACTGAGTCTTTTGTTGTTGGATCTTTGTTTAAATCATAGTCATTAATGTAAAGCTTGAAATAACCACCATAGTATGGATAGGCAGGAGTATCACCAGCTCTATCTAGGGATAGATCAGCATTAGTTGTAGTGTAGTGATCATAATAGGTAAGTGTAACAGTCTTTGGTGTTGATCCAGGTTCTGGGTATGTTATCACAAAACTCCAGCCATCACTTACAAATGAACTATTAAATTGTATAGCATTACAGTAGTCTAAAGTACCTGGTTTTACAGTTACATTAGCTGTAGCATTTGTAATAGTAGGACCAGTTGTGTATGATGAGTTAACGATTAGGTATATTACAAATTCTCCACTATTTACAAATGTTTCATTTGCATATGCATAAACAGTCTCAATAACAGTCCCAGTAGTGTCCTTAACTTCAACTTTTATTAAAGCAGAATCATATGCTGTTGGGCTTAGATTGAGATCATTATCAATAACTCTTATCTCGATGTATTGATCTTTGTAGATTTTATTATTTATTGCAGATGTAATAAGTTGCCCTTCAACTGCTGCTTTTACTGGTATTGCAAATGCCATTACTGATAGTACTAAGGTTGCTAATAATAGACTACTAAAAATTTTTTTCATATATTAGTACACCCCTATGGGCATTAGAAAATTATACAATAAATTATAAAAATCTTCGCTATACTTTTGTAAACAAATGTAAACAAAAATATATTGAAAATTTTAAAATATTTATTTAAACTTTTGAAATTTTAAATTCCTATAAGCAAAAAAATCATTAGGATGATTATCAGGAGGAGCAAATATACAATTTACTTCAATTTTTTCATCAATTTCTTTACATATAAGGCGACAAGAAAGCCTACGGTTTTAACCGTGGGATGAAATGTCAATAGGCTTAAATATAGCGATAGATATGTAGATTTGTGAAAGCCTATCAACATTCGAGAAACAAAGTCTTTCTAATCCAGTACCATTTAGTCTGGTGTCCAAAGAGGAAAAAACCAGTCTTAGTGGGAAAGATTAAGGAGAGACTTGAGCAAATAATTTATCAGGTTGCAGATGAGTTAGGAATTAAGATCCTTGAACTTACTATAAACCCAGATCACATCCATCTATTCATATCAGCCTATCCAACAATATCAGTCCACAAGATTGTAAGAAGAATTAAAAGTAGAAGCTCAAATATCCTCAGAAAGGAGTTTCCTGAGCTGCTTAAACTGCCATCACTATGGACGCATAGCTACTATGTTTCAACAATAGGCACTGTCTCTAAAGAGACTATTGAAAAATACATTGAAGCCCAGAAAGGTGTTTGAAGTGAAGAGAACTAACATATTCGTACTTGAAGATTGCTCTGCCTTATGGGAGCTTGCTGATGGATGTGTTAGGCTGTACAATGAGATAAACTTTGAAAGAAGACATGCGTATATATACTATAAGCGCTTCAAGTGGTATCCTAAGCGTCTTTATGAAAAATATGCTCCGCTTATAGGCTCAGCAACTGCCCAACAGATAATAAACAAGAACAATGAGGCTTGGAGGAGCTTCCTAGCATTAAAGAGGCTTGAGAAGAAAGGAAAGCTTCCAAAGCACATAACAAAGATTTCAATGCCTAGATACTGGAAGAAAAATGGAAAAAGGAAGCTGAGGATGATCATAAGAAACGACTGCTACAAGATCGATGATAAATACATATACCTTCCAAGGGGGCTCAAGCTAAAGTATAAGGGCATGCTGAAGTGGAAGGGCAAGCAAGGAAGGCTGGAAATAATTTATGACGAAGTGGATGAAGTTTGGAGGGGCTTTATGACAGTTGAAGTAGAGAAGCCTTCGCTTAAAGGAGGCAATAAGCCCCTCTACATAGACCTTGGTGTTATAAACCTTGCAACGGTATGGTTCGAAGGCTTAAAACAGCCCATAGCCTTCTCAGGTAGAAAAGTCTTAGCGGATTGGTGGTACTGGACAAGAAAGATAGCTAAAGAGCAGAGCAGATTAGCAAGAGTCAACAGGGCGAAGACGTCGAGGAGGCTCAGAAGACTTTACAGAATCCGCCAGAGAAGGTTCAGACATGCCGTGAACGCCATGATAAAAACCATAGTTGAAGATGCCTATCAGCTCGGCAGTTCAAAAATAGTTCTGGGAAAATTGAAGAATATGAGAAGCAAAAGCCGATATAACAGTAAAGCGAACGTCATGATAAACAACTTTTGGAGTTTTGACTACATGGTCAGGAGGCTCAAGGAAAAGGCCGAGGAATACGGTATAGAAGTTGAGGAGAAAAGCGAGTACAAGACATCAAACAAATGCCTGCTCTGCGGTTCTGAGGACGTAATAAGAAGAGGAAGACTCTTCAAATGCCTCTCTTGCGGATTAGAGGCGAATAGGGATGCTGTGGGCGTCATAAATATAGGTCGCCTCCACGGAGGCGGCGTTAACGGGGTGGTGGCACACCCCTTGCTTCTAAGGTGGAATGGAATGAAGTGGGAGCCTAGAAGGGCTATGAACAACCAATCGATGAACGCCTTAGAAGCAAGAATCTCCCGGCTTTAGCCGTGGAGAGTGCCAAAAAATGCTTTAAATTCTTTTAAATGCATATTTTTGCATGGGAATTCTCCTCTTCCACTTCTAATTCTTGCAATTTGTGGAAGACAATTTCTTACTCTTAATAAAATTTTATCATTATTTCTTTCAAATTCATAGTTTAGAATAATACACCATGGAAAATATTTAATTGCTTTTAAAAATCCATCTAAACCTTTTTCATTAATATTAAATCTCTTTTTATTTCTCTTGCAGTTCTTCCTCCCATTTCTTCCCAAATTTTTTCATTTAATTCTACAGCAACATTAAGTCCAAATTTATCTTCAACTGCTAAAAACCAAAGTATATCAATAAGTCTATATTGTCTTAATAAAAAATCTACATATTCTTTTTTCTGACCTCCTCCCCGCCCTAAAGTACGAGGGTTCCCCTCATCTATTCGGGCTTACATCTGTCATTTGAGGGGCATTCAGGGGATCAGAGCTCCCCACATCTGGACTAAAGCCCTCCTCTCAATGTTTAGAACTGCTACTATATCTCTATCGGCTTCAAATCTGCATTTAAGACATCTCAATCTCCTGTAGCCGTTTTCAATAAGTTTAGAGCTACACATTGGGCATGTTGTTGATGTTCCTCTCGGCTCTACAACTATTAGTGGTGCTCCGTTTTTCTCGCACTGCCAGTCAATCCACTGCTCCAACTTTCTATAGCTTAGTATTAGGAGAGAGACTCTGTGCTCCTTTGGAAGCTTTTTAAGGCTATCTACCAAGTTTGTCAGATCCTCTCTAGCAACTGCATATAGATGTTGCTTTGCTAAAGAAGCTATTTTGTGTGAAACCTTCTTAGCCCAGTCCTCAACAATGTTCCTAGCCCTCCTGTGGAAATACCTAATCCTATCTCTAACGCCTCTTCTCCTAAGCCATGCATTGTATCTAGTCAATGAGTATTTCTTCTGAAGATTTTCAGCTAATTGTTTATAATGCAAAGCTCTCTCAACAGCAGTTTCAAATCTGTATTCAAAATGTGAATTGCCAAAAACTATATGCTTCTCATTAATATCAATAGCTAGAACACCTCTAGCAACATATTTGACTGGTCTAGGTACATGCTTAGATATACAGAGAATGAACTTACCGTCTTTGAGTATTAGCTTGGCATCCCCACTTGGATAGGCATCGTATCTCTTATCCCATCCAATTATTTTAAGTTTATATCCTCCAAGAATCTCAACATAACCATCTCTAACTCTATAGCTGTATTTACGTGTTAGCCAGAGCCTAGGGGTTCTAGCTCTTGGCATTCCACCTCTACTCTGGTTCCAAGCCAAGACTTTGCAATTGCTATAGCCTCTCTATAACAATCCTGAGCAATTTTAGATGGTAAACCATACTTCTCTTTAAGAATGCTGTATAGCAGTTTATGGATTTTGCTGAGGCTTAATGCTTTATTCTCGATAACCACCTTAATGGCGTAGTTTAGAGCATCTCTGTATCTTTTCATCAAGCTTATTAATTCTCTTTCATATTCTGGCTCAGGGCTAACCCTCATTTTTATAGTCAGGGTTAGCAAACCCTCATTACCAGAAGACATGTTCATTCAACTCTATACTTAGCTATACTAACTTTTCTCAAGCACCTTGGACATGTACCATAGAATGGATTCTTGCCTTTATACTCCCAAATATATCCACAGTTTCGACACTTCAACTTTACCATAAGACCACTAAGAACTAACTACTAAAAACTAACTAATAAACTTTTCTATTTCATCCTCGCCTTAAAAGGCGAGGCTTTCAGTTGTAAGCAAGGCATATACATCATCTAAGTGCTCGATTCATGGCGAGAGATGTGGCAGTAGAGTTAAACGTGGACTATTCAAATGCGCAAGACTGAATAAGGTATTTAATGCAGACTTAGTAGGAGCATACAACATACTCATAACCCTGAGTCCTGATTGGGATAGGGGTAATAGGTCGAAGACCCGGCCTGGGATTAAACCCCTGAGGGGGGGATGTAGTCCCAAACCTCTCCGCACTAGCAGGAACCTTCGCCCTTTAGGGCGAAGAGGAGGTCATTCATGTCTTAAGGCAACAACTGGATCCATTTTTGATGCTCTTCTTGCAGGATATAAACCTGCAAGTAAACTAACTGCAATAGCAAAGAAAAATACAAAGATTATCATTTCTGGTCTAATTATTGGTGTATAAGAAAAAGAGCTTATTTGAGCTGAAAAACTTCTACCAATAGTAAATGACATTATATGAGGCATTATATAAGAAATTATTGATCCAATAATTATTCCTATTATTCCACCAATTATACCAACTATTCCTGCTTCAGAAAGAAAAATTGCAAGTATATTTCTATCCTTAAATCCAAGTGCTTTTAATACTCCAATTTCTCTTGTTCTTTCAATTACAGATACAAACATAATATTCATTATTCCAAGACCTGCTACAAATAATGAAATTGCAGCAATTGATCCTAATAACATAGTTAGCATTCCTGTTACAGAAGAAACTATTTGAGTAATTTGCTTAACAGTTAAAATATTTAAATTATTTCCATAAATTGCTCTTATATTATCTACAACTTCATCAACAACATCTGGACTTATTGTTTTTAAAAAAATTGCAGAATAACTTGTTCTACCTAAGAAATTTGCTAATGCTTTTAATGACATGAAAATACTATCATCTACAGAAACTAATGCAGTCATTCCATATGGTTCTAAGCATCCTACTATATTTACAATCATTCTTGTAGATCTTGATTCAATAGTTGTAGTTTGTCCAACATTTAAAAAAGGAGAAGTAAGATCTTGTGGTTTATAAACATTTGATCCAATTACAATTTCAGAATAACTTAAAGTTTGAAATAATCTTCCTTCTCTTAATTCATATCCTGGAATAAGTATTCCAAATTTTGATGGATCTATTCCAACAATTTGAACATTTCTTGATGATTGTATTCCATATATTTTTACACTTGATGTAATTATTGGTATTACTAATTCTACATTTGGTATTTGTAATAATCTATTTACATCTTTATCAGTTAATATTATAGAAGGAGATGCTGGTCTTAAAAGTATTGTATTTGGTCCAAGTTTATTCATTTGTTCAATAATACTAGCTTGAATTCCTTCAGTTTGTGAAACTAATGCAATTATTGCTGCAGTTCCTACTACTATTCCTAGTATAGTAAGAATTGCTCTTAGCTTTCTTTCACGTAATGATCTTAATCCCCATTTAAATATATCAGTAAATCTCATTTTCAAATCCCATTATTTTCTCAATTTTCTTAAAATTACTACTAATGCAATTACTATTATTATGATAATTATTGGATAAATTATATTGAAAGAAAATTGAGAGGAAGTTTTTACTTGAGTTGTATTAGTTGAAATTAAAATATTAACAGGTACATTAAGAATTCCTTTAAAGCTTTGACCAAGATTATCTTTATAAGTATATTCTAAATTAAGTATATATCTTCCAGAGGTAATATTTGTAGCATAATATGAAATTGTAAATGATGATGGTGTATTAACTGATAGATCTCCTAGGAATATTTTATCATAGCTTACTGGTTTAAGACCATTAGATTCACTTGGATATATCATTACACTTTGTGCAGTAGTAGTTCCTAAATTAATAATAGAAACTGTTATTGAAAATGGTTTTCCAATTGTAATTTGTGATGGAAAAACTGAAGAATCAAGAACAATAATATCAACTACTCCTCTTATAATCATACCAATATTACTTATTTGTTGCTTACTTTTTAGATTTGTATCTATATAAGATATGGAAAATGTAAATGTTGTAAGTAATCCTGATGAAGATGGTGATGCAAATAATTTTAATGGTATTGTAATACTTTCTCCTGGTTTTAATTCATCTATATACCAATTTCCATCACTATCTAAAAGAATTACTGATTGAATTGGAATTGTAAGAGATATAAATATTGATTTTGCAATTCCATTTCCTTCATTTTTAATTGTTAAATTTAAATTATTTATTTCTCCTGATTTAAGCTCATTTTTATTTAATCTTATATCAATTACTGCTTGTTTTGAATAAACAGTAGGAACATTTAATGAAATATATCTTGTTTCTTGTTTCATTCTTAATAAAGAATCATAGTAAGTAATTATAATAGGAATTTGATATGTATTACCAGAGGCTAATGGACTAACATAAATATTAACTTCTAAATCAATAGTTTCTCTAGATTTAATTTTATCTATTAACCAATGACCATCAGATTCTTTTAAAACTAATCCAGATGGCATATTTAATAATATTTGAACATAAGATGCATCACTATCTCCTTTATTATATAAATAAATGTGAATTTTATTTAATTCTCCAGCATTAAGATCTTGTGGATTTACATTTATTTCAAAATCTACTAATGGAGATGTACTAAATGGAACAATTAATGTTAAATATTTTGTTTCAGTTTTTGATTTAATATAATCTGAATAAGAAATTGTAATAGGTAATTGATAAGTTTGACCTGCAGAAGAAACTGATGCATATATTGTTATTGGAATTTCAATTTCTTCATTTACTTTTATTGTATCAAAATACCATTTTCCATCACTATTTACTAATGATAATGGAGAAATTCCAGCTCCTGGCATATTAAGAGCTATAGATACTTGCTTAGCATCTGCATCTCCAATATTTTTTATTTTTAATGTTAAATTATTATTTCTTCCAAAATTAATTTCATATGGAGATAAAGATAAAGATAAAATAGCTCCTTGTATTTCTAAAGGTGGAACATAAACTCCTATAGATCTAGTTTCTGTTTTAGAACCATAATATTGATAGCTTAATGTAATTGTAATTTGATATATATTTCCTGCTGCACTTGGACTTACATATATATCTAAAGGAATAGAATATGATTCTGAAGATGCTAAGCTATCAATATACCATCTTCCATCACTTCCATTTAATATCATTAATGTTCCACCAGTTGTAGAAGATGGTAAAGATATACTAATCCATATTTGTAGAGCAGTAGCATCTCCAATGTTTTTTATTGTTAAATATAATTGATTATTTTTACCTGGAATAAGTATGGTTTTATCAAAGCTTACACTAAGATTAGGAGGACTATATGATAGAACTATATTAATATTTAAAGAGAAAATTATTAGTAAAATCAAAAAAATAGTTTTAGTCTTTAACATTTTGCTCTACCTCTTTTTCAATTAATCCATCTTTTAACCAAAAAACTCTATGACAATATTTTATTAAATTTAAATTATGAGTAACCAATATGATTGTTACACCTCTTTTATTTAAATCATGTAATATTTCTATAATTTCATTTGCTGATTTAGAATCAAGATTACCTGTAGGTTCATCTGCTAATATAATTTGTGGATTATTTACAAGTGCTCTTGCAATTGCAACTTTTTGCTGCTGACCTCCACTTAATTCACTTGGTCTATTTTTTTCAAATCCTTTTAAACCAACTAATTCAAGTAATTTTCTTGCTCTTTCTTTTCTTTCTTTAGGAGGAATTCCAGAAGCTATCATGGGAACTTCAACATTATCTAAAGCACTCATATATGGAATAAGATTAAATGTTTGAAAAATAAATCCTAATTTCTTATTACGAAGTTCAGCAAGTTCATTACTTTTAAGTTTTGAAATATCAGTACCATCTATAATTACTTTACCTTTTGTTGGTCTATCAAGAGCACCAAGAAGATTTAAAAGAGTTGATTTTCCACTTCCTGATGGTCCAACAATTGCTATAAATTCTCCTTTTCTTATTTTCATATTAATTCCTCTTAAAGCAGGATATTCAATTTTTCCTGATTTATATATTTTCCAAAGATCAATTGTAGTAATTATCCATTGTTTTTCTTCATTTTTTAAATTTTCAATTAATTGCAAAATTTCTACCTCTTTTTTTAGATAGAATAATATCTATAAAATAAAATTTCCTTTAAGAAAAGTATTTCTATTAAATTATGCTTTAGTCTTTTGCTAAATTTTTCTAATTGGTGATAAAAATGAAAAAAATAATTGTACTATTCATGGCTTTCATTACTACACTATTTACATTTGGTACTATGTATAGCTTTGGAATTCTTCTTCCAATTATAATTAATGAATTTGAATTAACAAAATTTGAAGCTGGTTTAATTATTGCTTCTAATTCAATTGCTTATGCTATTTTTGCACCAATAATAAGTTATCTTGCAGATAGAAAAAGTGAAGAAAAAGTAATAATTATATTTTTAGCAATTACAGGAATTGGAACTTTACTTATGGGATTTAGTAATAATAAATGGATTATTTGTTTATCATATGCAATTATGGGAGCTGGTTTACCTGCTGCATGGGCTCCTTTAATTTCATTTCTTCAAAAATCATTTGGAAGAAAAATAAGAGGAACAGTTATTGGAATAATGAGCTCAGGAGATTATATTGGTTATGGATTATTTTCATTTATTTTACCTTTATTAGTTTATAATTATGGTTGGAGATTTTGTTGGTATATTCTTGGAATTTTTATATTAATAATTACAATTATTAATAAATTTGTATTAAAACATGAATATGAAGAATATAATAATTTAATAGAGCCAAAAGTAAATTATCATAAAATATTTAAAATAAAAAATTTTTGGATAATAGGAATTTCATATATGCTTATGGCATTTACTATTACAGGTCCTTTAAATTTTATAGTTACTTATGCAAATCTTGAAATTGGAATTTCTTATTCATCATCTGCAGCATTATCAGGTATAATTGCTTTTAATGCACTTATTGGAACATTAATATTACCTTTAATTTCTGATATTACTGGAAGAAAAATAATGATGATAATTTGTAATATTTCATTAGGATTATGTGTATTTGCTATTCCAATAGTTGGTTCTTATTTACGTATGATTATAATATTATCAGCAATTTTTGGAATTTTCTATGGAGGATTTTATCCTATTTATGCTGCAAGTGGATCTGATTATTTTCCTAAAAATACTACTACTGTACTTGGATTATGGGGTACATTGCATTGTATTGGTTTAGTAATAGGAAGTTCAATATTTGGTCTTATTACTGATATTACTCAAAGTTTTCATACTTCCTTTTATATTTCAGCTTTATTTGGAATAATAGCAACAATTTTATTAATTCCATTAAGAAAATCTTAATAGAATAAATTTTAATCATATAGTTTTTAGAATTAAAAATTAGATTAGAGGCAATAGAAATGAGTAAATTCTTAAGAATAGCAGAAGAAGAGAAAAAGAGAAAACCTAATGACTTTTCTGATGAATATTTAAATCTCAAAGTAAGAATTGTAATGGATAAATTAGATCTAGAAGGAAAATTGTTAGCAACATCAGATTATTGGATGAAGTTATTAAGTAATGATGGAATAATATACATTAATAAAGCTCATGTTATCTACATAAAACCATTAGAAAGTAAAAAAGAGTAAAAATTTCAAAACATAATGAATAATATTTCAGTTAATAGTTCTTGAAATATAAAGCTTTTTTCTTAACCAAAAAGCTAAATTCACTAAGCTTATCATTACTGGTACTTCAATTAGTGGTCCTATTACTGTTGCAAATGCTTCTCCTGATGCCAATCCAAAAACTGATACTGCTACAGCTATAGCTAATTCAAAGTTATTACTAGCAGCAGTAAATGAGAGTGCTGTAGTTCTTGAATAATCAAGTTTAAAGTACCATCCTAAAAAGAAAGATACTAAAAACATTATTACAAAGTATAATAATAATGGAATAGCTATTCTAGCTACATGAAGTGGTAATGCTACAATATATTCTCCTTTTAGTGAAAACATAACTATTATAGTAAAAAGTAAAGCAAATAATGATGTAGGACTAAGTTTTGGCATAAATACATTATCATACCATTCTTTTCCTTTCTTATTTAAAAGAATAAATCTAGTCAATATTCCAGCAAAAAATGGTATTCCTAAGTAAATTGCAACTGATTGAGCTACATCTATTATTGAAACATGAACTATAAAGGTTTCACCCCAAATCCAAGATCCAAGTATTGTTATAAAGGTATAAGCAAGAATAGAATACATAGCTATTTGGAATACTGAATTTAAAGCTACTAATATTGCTGCCCATTCATTATCTCCTTCAGCAAGAGCATTCCAAACTATTACCATAGCTATACATCTAGCTAATCCTATGAGTATTACTCCAGTTCTAAAATCAGGATAATCTGCTAAGAAAATACAAGCAAGTAAAAACATTAAGATAGGACCAATTATCCAATTTTGAATTATAGAAAGAATTAACATATCTTTTGATCCTCTTGCAGTAACAATCTTTTTTAGTTCTTCATATCTTACTTTTGCTAAAGGAGGATACATCATCCATATTAAGCCAATAGCTATAGGAATAGAAGTTGTACCAATACTTAAGGAGCCTATGATATTAGCAACTTCTGGATAAATATAACCTAATCCAATACCAAATATCATAGCTAAAAATATCCAAAGTGTTAAAAATCTAGTTAATATGGGTAATTTTTCTCCTTTACTATTCATTAAGATCACCTATTCATTAATGCTCTTAGCTTTATTATTATAAAAGAAAAAATTCAGTGATATATATATATCACGCTGATTTACCTAAGACGAAAAATTCTTTTTAGTAATTCATTGGTTTTCTGCATCTATTTGAATTTACATTTATCATTTTGCATCTTATATTATGATAAAAACTATCTTAATTGAAAATTTAAAGAATTTTTATAATTTAGTTTTATGTTTCATAAGAAACAAAAAGTTAAAGTAATACTTTTTTTTCCGAAAAGTAACACGAGGTGAGAAATATTTCTGATACATTATTTCTAGAACCTGAAGTTTTACCCAATGAAATCTATAAGATAATACAAGATGCTGAAAAATTCTATGTAATAGATGCTGCTTTAGAACTTGATTTATTTGAAAAAACTAAAGAACCAATTTCAGCATATGAATTAGCAAAAATCATTGGAACTAATCCAAAATTAACTGAAAAAATGTGTAATATATTAGTTGCAATAGGTCTTTTAAAGAAAAAAGAAAACCTATATGAGAATTCAAATATTGCAAATATGTATTTAATAAAGGATTCACCATATTCACAAAAAAATCTTCTTAAATTAGAAAGAAGTATAGTAAAAAATAATTGGACTAAACTTATTGATGCTCTTCGTAATGGATTTATTGAAGTTAAAAAAGATTATTCACTTCGTGAATTCTCATTAGCTATGGCTGAAAGTGCAATAAGAGGAGAATTACAAAGAATAGTAAAAATATTAAGTCAAATTGAAGATATGAAAAAAGCAAAAAAGCTTCTTGATTTAGGTGGAGGACATGGATTATATTCAATTGCATTAGCAAAAATTTTTCCAAATCTTCATGTATATATTCTTGATTTTCCACAAGTAATTGAATTAGTAACAAGGGAATTTGTAGAAAAGTATGCAAATTATGAAAGAATTCACTTAATACCAGCAGATTTCACAAAAGATGATATTGGAAATAACTATGATATAGTATTTGCTTCTCATTGTCTATATGGAAAGAATAATCAACTATTAAATATTTTAAAGAAAATACATAAAAGTTTAAACATTAATGGAATACTTATATCAAATCACTGGTATCTAGATAGTAATCAAGAAGGTCCAATTAGAGCATTATTATGGGAGCTTAATCTTGCTTGTTTTCACTTTAAAGACTTTGATTTATTTACTTTAAAAGAATTTATTTCATATCTTAGTAAAGCTGGATTTTTAATCGAAGATATTATAGATATATCAAATATTGATAGTCCATCAAAATTAGTTATTGCAAGGAGGATTTAAGAATGGTAATAATATATAAAGCAAAAGATTTTGAATCAATTAATACTCCTGAAGGACAAATGATACCAATTTTTATTAATGAAAATATTTGTGTAATAAGATTAAATATACCATCTGGACTTTCTGTACCAGCACATTCACATAAAAGTAATATTGTAGCAATAGTAACAAAAGGAAAATTAGAAATTAATCATAATAATAAAAGAGAAGTAGTAGATGAAGGAGATGTATTCTTCATACCTGCTAATATTGCAGTAGGTATTTCAAATCCATTTAAAGATAATACAGAAATTATAACAGTATCATATCCATCATCATATAAGAATATTGATGAATTTAAGAAGATATTAAAATCATTATTGAGGTGAAAATAATGCAAAAATTAGATGAATCTATGAAATTAGCATTAAGAAATAATATATGCTATTTTGCTACATGTTCAAAAAATGGAATTCCAAATGTAGTTCCTATGGGACTTGTTGAAGTTCTTGATGATTCAACTATTGCAATAGTTGATGTATTAATGAAAAAAACAAGAAAAAATTTAGAGGAAAATAATAATATAGCAATTGCAGTAACTGATGTTAATAGATTAGTAGGATATCAGTTTAAAGGAAAAGCATCAATAATTACAACAGGAGAATTAATGGAATGGGCAAATGAATTTGTAAAGAAAAAGCATGAAAAAAGAAAAGAAATTCTTATTAATCGTCTTAAATCAGAAAAAGATCCTGAAATAATTTCAAAAATAGAAAAAATGATTAATGTTATGTATAAGCCAAAAGCAGTAGTTATAATCAAAGTAGAGGAAATTTATAAAACAATGTAAAGAGGGATTTCTATGAATTTAAGTAAAAAAATTATTATAATATTAAGCTTAATAGTGATAGTATCAATTGCAGTTTATTCATTATTCTTTCCATTTAAACAATTTACAGAACAAAAAAAGGAAGCTTATATTATTGTTCAAGATATGATAGGAAGAAATGTAAATTTATCTAGTAATATTCAAAAAGTTGTAACAACAGTTCCAGATACTCTTAGACTTGTAGTAATGTTAAATGCAACTGATAAGATTGTTGGTATAACTTCATATGTTGATATGGGATATGCTAATAAATTAGAGGATATATTAGCTCATCCAGAACTTCTTAATTCTTCAATTGCAAGAATTGGAGCAGCTGCAGAAATAAATATTGAAAAAATAGCTGAAATAAAACCTGATGTAGTTCTTCTATATGCTCCTTATTCATATCTTGCAGATCAAATTGAACAAAAAGCAAAAGTACCAGTTGTTTGTGTAAGTGCTGGAAGTAGTCCACAAGAATTTTATAAAGCATTAAGATTAGTTGCAAAAATTCTTGATAAGGAAGAACAAGCAGAAAAGATAATTGCATACTTTGAAACAAAAATTCAAGATGTTACTAATAGAATACCAAAGAATCAAAGTGCTCCAAAAGTATATCTTGCAGATTGGGCATATAGATATGGTGTTGGATGGACTACAAGTCAATATTGGCCACTTGATATAACTGGAGCTATTAATGTTGCAAAAGAAGTTGAAAAACGTTTTAATACAACATATTTTGAAGTAAGTAAAGAACAAATTATTCAATGGAATCCAGATATAATATTTATTCATGGATATAAAGGAAGAACTTCAGCAGAAGCAATAATAAATGATCCTGCATTACAATCTATTAAGGCAGTTAGAGATAGAAAAGTCTATGGTGTTTTTGGTCCATATATAGGTTATGATCCAAAAACTTGGATTATTGATATGTATCATATAGCTAAGACAATTTATCCAGATAATTTCAAGGATATAGATATTATTAAGATTGGTGAAGATGTCTTTAAATTCTTCTATGGTGATAATGGACCTTTAGTATTTCATCAAGTTCTTATTAATAGAGGTATATATCTTTCTCCTGAGCTTGATTTTTCAAAAAAATAGGTGATATAATTGCCTGAAAGTATTATTACACAATACAAAAAAATCTCATGGAAAAAATATCTAATAATTTCTTCATTATTTTTTTGTTTATTTTTTGCTTTTATTATATCACTTTGTTCAGGTTCATCATATATTTCTCCATCAGAAGTAATTAAGATATTAATTAGTAAAGAAAGTGAGTTTGATATAATTATTTGGGAAATAAGATTACCTAGAGTATTAACTGCAATTTTTGCTGGAGCTGGATTAGCTATTGCTGGTGCAATAACACAAGTAGCTTTAAGAAATCCATTAGCATCACCATTTACACTTGGAATATCTTCTGCTGCAGGATTTGGTGCAGCATTAGCTATTGTACTTGGTGCAGGAAAATTTATACAAAGCTATCTTGGAGGAATAATAGTTTTTTCTTATTTACCATTAATAATAAGTGCATTTTTCTTCTCTATAGTTGTAATAATTGTAATAATTTTCTTAGCAAAAATAAAAGGAGCAACTCCTGAAACAATAATTCTTACTGGAATTGCAATGTCATTTTTATTTTCTGCAGCTACATCTTTTATACAATACTTTGGAACAACAGAACAAGTTGCATCTATTGTATTTTGGCTTTTTGGTAGTCTTTCTAAAGCATCTTGGATTGGATTTTGGATTATTTTCTTTACATTTTTAATAATTTCAATTCCAATTTATAAATGGAGTTATCATTATAATGCACTTCTTATTGATGATGAAATTGCAAAAAACTTAGGAGTAAATCCTGAAAAACTTCGCTTAATAAGTATGATATTATCATCACTTATTACTGCAATAATAATATCATTTCTAGGTGTTATAGGTTTTATATGTTTAGTATCACCTCATATTGCAAGAATGATAATAGGATCTGATAATAGATATCTCTTTCCTACATCAATATTAGTAGGTGCTAACATATTGGTATTTTCTGATATTATATCAAGAATAATTTTATCACCAATAGTTTTACCTGTAGGAATAATTACATCTTTTCTTGGTGTTCCAGTATTATTATATCTTCTAATAAAAAGAAAGAAACATTGGTATTAGGTGATTTAATGAAAGGATTAAAAATTGAGAATTTATCCTTCAATTATGGTAAGAGAAAAATCTTAGAGAATATAAATTTAGAAGTACCAGAAGGAAGGATTTTCTGTTTATTAGGTCCAAATGGTGTAGGAAAATCAACACTTCTTAAATGTATAGCAGGAATACTTAAACCTAATAATGGAAGAATAATTTTAAATGGAAAAGATCTTAAAAAAATTAATCTAAATGAATTATCAAAATTAATAGGTTATGTTCCTCAAAATGTACGACCTATATTTTCAACAACAGTTTTTGAAACAATTTTAACATCAAGAATACCATATATTAATTGGAATCCAAGTAAAATTGATCTTGAAAAAACAGAATATATAATTAAGAAATTAGGTTTAGAGGAATTAGCATTTAGATATGTAAATGAAATTAGTGGAGGAGAATGGCAAAAAGTACTTATAGCAATGGCACTTGTAAAAGAACCAATTTTATTACTTTTAGATGAACCAACAAGTAATCTTGATCTTAAATATCAAGTATATGTAATGAAAATTATTCATGAATTTGTTAGAAGTAAAAATCTAATTGCAATTTTTACTACTCATGATATAAATTTAGCATTAAAATTTTCAGATATCTTAGTATTAATGAAGAATGGAAGAATATATGCAATTGGTGAACCTTGTAGTATTTTAAATGAAAAAATAATTCAAGAAGTATATGATATAAAAGTTAAAATTATTCAATATGATAATTCAATTTTTGTTACTACTGAAAGTCTTGCTTTTTAAAAGGAAAAACAGATTTGATATTTAATCATATTGGCCATTTTTCTAGTCTATATGCACTATCCCAAAACATATATTCATATTTACTTGTTATTATGAAATGTTTTTTCATTTCTTCTTTTTGCTTTTCAGATAGATCTTTTGCAACTTCATTTGTTATATTTATTACTTCCATGCATATACTTTCAAATTCTTTTGAAGAATATGTATTAATCCATCTTTGATATAATTCTTTTTTTGAGCCTTTCTTTTCAAGTTCTTTTCCTACTTCCCAATATATCCAATAACATGGTAATATTGCTCCTAATAATTCATGAAATGGTCTTGAATATGCTATTGCTATAAGATATGTTGTATATGCTAAATTTGTTGGAGACATTGGTGTAGAATTTACATCTTCTTCACTTAATTTCCAATCTTTAAAGAAACTTCTATGTAATGATTTTTCAAATTCAAAAGTAAGTTTAGCATGATTATTAAAAGTAGCTGTCCATTCTTCTTTTGGTGCTTTTGATGCAGTTAAGCTTAATGCTTTTGCATATTCTTTTAAATAAAGTGCATCTTGTATTACATAGAATTTAAATTTTTCTTCTTCTAATGTTCCATCTACTAATCCTTTTATAAATGGATGATTTATTATTCCTTCATAAATTTTTATTATAGAATTCCATAATTCTTTTGTAAACATTTTATCACCATTGATAAATTCCATTCCAAAACATAAGCTCATATGATTGTATTAATTTTGCACATTTTTCCATATTTGATAAATTATCTTTATATCTTTCCATTATTTTAATTGCCATTTCTTCAATTTTATCAAATGGACCTGAAAATAATTCAAAAAATCCTATGTTTTTTATGCCATATTTTTCTTTTAATGCTTTTCCAAATTTTTTACATGCTTCTCCCCATACTGGAAGATTAATAACTAATGCAGTTGCTTGTTCTCCTGGATTTGCATAATTTGCAAGCCATGCTAAATAATGAGTATATGCAATTGCCATTGGTATTGGTTCTGAAAAATCTACTTTAATTTCTTCAGCTAATAGTTTTAATCTTTTTAATGCTTCATAATCTCCTGATATAAGTGTATAAAAGAATTCTACTTCATCATTATATTTACTTCTTGATAGCATTATTGCTAAAGATCTTAAATCATGATTTACAATATAAATTTGCTGAGATACAAAATTTTTTATTTTTTCAAATTTTAGTTTTCCTTCTTCTGCTTCTTTTATTAATGGATGATTTATTATTTTTTCATTTTCTTTTTCAAGTTCTTTTCTTATTTTTAATAAAAATTCTTTCATAAAAAGAATAAAAATTAATATTATAAAAATACTTTATAATAACTTAGTTATAATGAGCGAATATATTTTATGGAAAGTAAATTTCAAATATGTATGTAGAGATTGTGGATATGAAGGAAATGAAATACTTGTAAGTGCAATAGATAAAGAAAGAACTTCTGTAAGATGTCCAAAATGTGGTTCTCATAGAGTTC
>Ga0326760_1000481_pt1 | contig 21210 bp, 12 predicted proteins | sample GCREP_S_FD_207668 | JGI IMG/M metagenome (GOLD analysis project Ga0326760, IMG submission 207668) | Hot spring sediment microbial communities from Geyser Creek Basin, Yellowstone National Park, WY, United States - GCR.EP_S | ecosystem: Environmental > Aquatic > Thermal springs > Near-boiling... | reverse complement strand
GTTACTTAGAGCGTTGTCGGGTTTAGGGCTCGCGGTTTCCCATGTAGGAGTGTCAGCCTCTTCCAGGGTATTAGGGGTGGGTGGTGCGGCGGCCGGGATTTGAACCCGGGACCTCCGGCTTGGCAGGTCTCAGGCATATGAATGCCTCATATCCATGCCATATGAATGAGATCCCATCTCCATACAAGCCTCCATCTCCATGTTCATACCAATGAATCCTGATATGATTAGTTTTTATGGATCAGAATGCTATCTAAAACGTACTATCTACCTTAAAGTAAAACATTGCTACTATGTACCCGGCAGCCCATTCTTCAGGGTTAATGCCTTTGTTAATTAAATTTCTAAGCCTACGTTTGGAGATCTTTAATAAGAGTTCTTGTATCTTATCCCTATGAAATTGCTTAACATGTGTTTTAGCAAGCTCTCTCGTTAATATACTAGCTCCACAGTATGGGCATACATATATTCCCTGCTTCATGGTATCATCCTTTAGGGTTTTACCTAGATTTTCAGTTCATCCTCCCGCCTAGCCTTAGCTCCTAGTTTTGTATGCTGAGGTGCTTGTTAGCAATTCTACTATTGCAAGCTGTGCTATAGCACTAGCATACTCTTCTAGGAGATCGTAGCGTGATAGGATGGCCTGGGCTACCTCAAGCCTCTGGGTTGTGTTACGAAGTTGTAGCCTAAGCCCCTTCACTATGTCTGCAAGCACTTTAGCCACATTCCTATACCTCTCAACCTCCCTCTGCAAATTCGTTATAGTTTTTACAACATCACTACTAGCTTGTATCATTACCGTAAGGTAGTTTGTAACATCTCTTACGAAAGCCTTAGAGTCCCTGTACTGCTCTATCCTACGTGGTACATCCTTAGGCTCTATCCTCGCATACTGGAAGGCAGCTAGAACACTCCACCATCCAATGTTAACCAGAGCCTCTGAAAACCACCCAGTCCTCTCCGTAACATACTCCCGGCCGAGAGCCCTGTAAACATCACGAAACCCCTCAGCATGGCTAACACACACCCCCTCCTTCTCAACTCCCCCAACCTCAACTTGACCTGATTGCCTGAGGATCTTCATATACCTACTAACAGTTGCAGGTGATGTGTTGCACCTAGAGGCTATCTCCCTAACAGTCCTAGCACCAGCACCTCTAACAGCCTTAATACACTCTAGAACCTCAACCCTAACCAGGTTAAACCACCAAGTGTATATTAGTAGCTAGCAGAGCTCTTAACCTTGTTTCACCTACATGAGACAAAGCTGAAACACTACTCCAGCACAGTAAACAACGTTTCAAGGCTGTCCAATATAGCTTGAAACACCTTACTTCAACGTGAGATTTGTATGAAATACCATTCAACTTATTTCAAATGTTTCAAGTTTAGATAGGGTGTGAAGCTTTGAACACCATTTAAACTCAGACTAAGTTGCTTGATTTAACCATACAAGTAGACGTGGTGTAGGAGAATCTCTGTCTAAGCTTAAGTTTAGAACGTTATTCTCTAACACCAGGCTATAGCTACACACCTAAAGCCTGGAGAACAAGACCTGTAAAACCGATAACCTGCTTAGGTGCATCAATGCAGTATTCAGCACCTCAGCTTAACTTTCTCGCTTATACCCCCTAAAGCGAGATGCAGAGCTATTCATACATTGCCTTGCGTAAGCGAGGAAAGATGGTCTATAAACAAACTGTTTATATTAGCGAATAGGTGTTGGTGTTTAAGTTTATTTGAATAGCTCTCTTCAACACCCATGAGCTTAAGATATTAAACCTAGTTAACTCGATTAAAACTAAGCAAATTATTAGATGTGGTAGTAGAATAGTTTTAGAAGTGCTAACTTAAACTTATCATCACCTGTATTGCAACAAGAGTCGTGGGCTTCTTTAAAAAGCTTGCTAAGAAGCTTGCTCTTTCTCTTTGCTTCCACTGAACCTAGTAAAGCGTGTCCTTTAGCCAAATCCGTATCACCGTTAATTAGGCTGTAAAGCATAAAAGCTAATGGAGCACCCGGGGTTCTAGAAGGAATGATGTTAAATGCTTCAACTTCTCTAGAGCTAATCTCAATTTTTGTGTAGCCAAGTATTTTAAGCATGAGCTTAGTTAAGACCGATGTCTCTTTTTTAACATAGTTAAGCAGGTATGCATATTCATTTAACAATCTTTCAACATCACCACGACTACCTCTTGAAGCTAAATAAATAAGGTAATTACCTAAGTGGTACGACTTTGACTCTAAGTGGGATAGTGAAGGCCTTAGATTCTTTAGAGCTTTATTCCATAAATCTTTAAAACCTTCAGCAACATCAGTATACTCATTAAGGTTGCTAGCTTTTATAACATCAACACGTAAAATCCAGCTACGAGCGACTAAATAATTATCAATATATCCAATACTTTTATATATTTCTGCAGCTTTATTATAGAGCTCTTTAGCTTCATCAAGTCTATCAACATCGAGTTTATATTTTGCTAGCCCACCTGTAAAATACCCTTCAATATCGCTAATCACCTTTCTCACACCTTCTTCAGATAGGTCAAGGGTTCTTGTCTTAATCCATTCCATGAAGGTATTATTTCCAACTAATCTACTTACATCACCAGCCATTTTCTCGAGATTATTTAAAACAGCATCTGCCTCAGCAATAATATCGTTTATAAAGCAGTACTCCTTCACATAACCCTCCACATCTCCTCTACGTTCTAGTGATGGGATTAAAACAAATGCTTCAGCTATAGTTACAAGCTCAGGGCTCTTCTGATCCCTCAAAACATTAAGCAAATTACACATTATTTTTACAGGAAGGTCCTTAATTTTATCAAAATCTTGGGGATACCTAGAGCGTAAAATTAGATCTACATATTGAGGATGCTTGTAAAGTAAATCTGAATATACCTCCACTATATTTACCAGTGGCCAAACAAGCTCCTTAAACTTATTCAAATATTTAGGATTAGAATGAATCTTATTTAACGTATCAAAGATGAAAGAAACCGCATTCTCATCTAACACCTCTCTTCCTGATAGTATCAATAGTAGGTTGATGTAGTGTTGAGAAGCCTCAAATCCTAAACGCATTAACAAAGTTAAGATATGTTTTACGTAAGATGGCTGTAGGGAAATTCTTACACCACCTTGTGCTGCTTTAAGGATTGTACTAGCATCTTCTTCGCTAATCCCTTTACCCAATTCAATTGCTTTAGAAGTAATAACTGCAAGTCCAAGTGCATATAAAGCTTCTGATTTGTAATAGCCTTTTCTACCTAACCAAACCTCTAGAAGTTTTTCAGCATCGCTAACAATACTCTTAATAAGATCCTCTCTATTAACAAAGTTTTTCCAAAAATCATCGAACTCCTCTGAGAATAGATAATCTGCAACAAGGTCATGTACAAATATCGGTATCTTATTATCAACAACTAGGTAACGGTCGATTACACCATAACTTAGAGCTTCTTCTAAACTCTCTTTCAAGTTCTCACTTTTATTCAAATACTCATCTAAAACCCTACTAAGATCTTCTTTACCAGGTAAAGAAGATCTTCCTGCTAATGCATGACCAGCTATTAGTGCTAGTCTTTTCCAGCTAAAGTCATCCAATTTTTCAATAAACTTACCTCTATAATCGTTGTTGTTGATGAAGTGCTCTAGTGCTTCCTTGGTGCCTGTTATTCTCGGTACTTTTGTTATCGCCCAAACTTCTGATGCTCTTCCTAAATCCTTTTTGCTGAGCAGATTTTCAATTGTATGCTCTATTAAGTCGTTATGTCTTATAGAAAGCCAGTGGGCTTTCTCACCTGGCATTTCAAAGCCAGGGTTTACAATAGATTTTATTGTTTTTACAATTCCCGGGGTTAGTATCGGGTCTCCAGGATCTACACTATCAACAAATGGTTTTCTAATAGCAAATACTTCTGCAAGAACTCTAGCCCTATCTTCATCATCATTTATTTTAAAGTAGCTGTTTATAAAACCTGCTGTAAATGCTGTAGCCTTGCGCTTGGATTCCTTAACAACTTTCCTAGCATCATCTATGTTGCAGTTAAACTCTTTAGCTAGTAAAGTACCTGCAAGTCTAGCTATTAGGGCATGCCCCTCATTAAACTGAGCAATCTCATTAACTAAACCGCGTAGCTTATCTTCATCGAGCTTTCTGCATACCTTTGATGAATACTCTTTAACAACTTCAGCTAGAAATACGGCATCCTTCAAATCTAATTCAAGTTCAAGCTTGTACTGATCAAGAGCTTCTCTAATATCTTCGCTAAGACCATCGTAAATATCTTTCGGCAAAACTATGAGAGTCATCAAGTCCTTTCTATAAGAATTAATTATCGCTAGTAAGTTATCTACAGTAACTTTAATTTTTTCTGGTATTGGCTGTTCCTCCCTCTCTTTTTCATAAACTCTTGTTATTGATGGATCGTAGAGTATCAGCAACTCTCCAAATACTTTTCTAAACTCCTTTAAGTAGTTTTCAATGAATTTAATGAAGTGAGAATCATTATCTTTGTTAAGTTCTTTAACTCCTGCAACAAGCCCAATATCACCGTTATCAAACAATCTCCAAATTACAGATGCTGCTAATACAGATTTCCCAATACCCCTAGGCCCAACAACTACCACAACTCTTCTCCCTCTAATCAAGTTAGTCAAGTTATTAATTGCAGTTCCAAAAGCGCCAGCTTCAATAACACTGTAATAGTTTTGTTCAACTCTTATACTAAGCTTACCATCAACAACCTTTATATCTGGGTAGAGCAGGCCCTCACCTCCCCCTTCCTCACCCCTACTACCCTCTATAAACTCAGACCTATCAAAAATAATAATTCCTGTTACAGCCATAAACTTAGTTAGTTTGAGCCTCTCCTCAACTTCAGTAATTCTTTTAGAGATGTCTTCGACAATTCTCCTAAGCTCCTCTACTTCAATACCTGCAATCTCTGCTAGTGCTTCACAAACATCTCTAACATCAAGGTTAAGGGCTGCAGCTATCTTGTATGCAACTATTTTGCCTAGTTCACTAAACTCTCCACAGACCTCATTGCTACGATTCTCTGCTTCCAATGTCCTTAAATTGATCTTTAGATTGACTATTTCGATAAGATCTTCTCTTCGACGTGTTTTGATGATGTGGTTTGTAAATAGTGTTATTAGTGCTGTTGTAAGTGCTCCTAGTGGGATGTTACCCGCTATATATGGTATTGTTGCCAGGCTTCTTCTAGCAAGATCCATGGTAAATGTTCTTACTGAAGTTACAAAATCTGATTCCCACTCAACTCTTTCAAGAAGGCCGAGGGATCTCAAGATACCTACATAGGCTTCAACCATCTCCCCGACTTCTCTCCTCACTTCTTCTTCAGTCTCTTTATTTAATAGGTCTAGAACTTCTTTAACAAATCCTGGTGGTATATACTCAGTATTTAACCACTTAACCTTAGCGCCACGAGCCTCGAAAGCACTTTTAATAATCTCAACAGCTTCCCTAACCTTCTCATCTAGGAGACCTTCATCTATATCCCAAGGAATATAGTATGCTATTACAGAACTCGACCCTGTCTCCTCAATTTTACTAACAATATCCTCAACTATATACCTAGGAGCTACACCACCTAGCAGTAGCCTAAGCTCGCTAATACCTTTTTCATCTAATTTACCCAGACCCTCTGTCGACACCTCGATGGAAACGCGATTTGCTCTTTCAAGCAATGGGAAAAATTGCTCAAGCTTCTTAAAGAAATTCTTAATTACATCTATTTTACTAGGTTGCCCAGGCGCTTTAACGGTTTTAACTAAGCCAACTATGTGTTCTTCGCCACGCCCCCCCAAATACCTATTGATGAAAGTGGATTTACCACTTCTAGGAGGGCCTAGAACCAGGATTCTCCTATCCCGAGGCATTGAACTAGCCTTCTTCTTGTTAAACTCTTCGAAAAGATCTCTACTCTCAGACATACTCTCAACTAATTAGTAGAGTAGTAGAGTGGAAATTTAAATGCTTTTTGTTCTTAGGAATCCAATACAAATAGCCTTCGAAGACCCTCCAGTACTACATAAAGCAAATACAGCTCCACAACTACATGCTTTGCAAGTAGGTAGCAGTGAACTCAGCATAAACAACTACTAAATAGCCCTTCACACTCTCTCTAAAACTTCTTTCTAAGAATGCATATCATTCAATTACCTTATTTGTCTAGTCTCTCCTTAGCTAGCTGAAGCAATCATGTTTATAGCTCTCTTACCCGCTTATGTGCATAAACGAGAAAGTTTAGCTATTGTTGGCGTAGGGGAAAACTACCTCTTTTTAAAGTTTTCTTAAGTAGACTCCATAGGGTTGTGTTAAGATCCAACCATTCCCCCCACAACCCTGATATTACCGTGGGCTGGGGGTTAGATATGCTGTGCTAAGCCGAATGCCTGGGATTCGAGTTTAGGAGTCTAGAGAGTGCAGGGTGGGTTACAGCTGTAGACCCCCAGCCTTTAATAGCTTGGTTCAACGCCTGTTATGGAGGGCTGGGTTAGAATGTAGGGTGGCTGAGCCCTAGTGTAGTGCCGGGGATGTCTGCTGGGTAAAGCTTCCATAGTGTTAGGTAGCGGGTTTCAAGAACGTTTACCTAACATGGCTTTATCTCATGTCTCCTAACGCTCTCTCTAAGAACTCTACTCACCTCCAGGCGTGGATTCAGCTTTGTGATCCCATGTGAGATGGCTGTGAGCTATTCTAGGTTGCCTCGGGTAGCTTCAGAGCAACCTCTACCCCCCCTCTCCTTGAAGAATAGAATGGTGCAGTCTGAAGGAACTCCCCAAGGCTACCGGGATATCCCAGGTATTTCTGTGCGTAAGCGTATAGTATGTAGACCCTTGGGTCTAGGGCTATACGCTTCACATCACATATTGTTTCGAGCTCCACCTCGCGCTCAACTATAATCCTGCCACCCTCAACCCTAGCGCTTGCCAGTTGCTGAGCTGAGGTTTGTGTTTGAACACCAGCCATACTGCTACCCTGCCCACCCTTACCCCTAGGTCTCAGGCATATGAATGCCTCATATCCATGCCATATGAATGAGATCCCATCTCCATACAAGCCTCCATCTCCATGTTCATACCAGGGCATGCTTATATGACTCAGAGGGCTACGAGGGGGTAGCGTGTCGGAGCTGATAAGACTGCCATACGGTCACACCCAGACCTCCCCCCGAAACCCCCCGGGTAGGCGGTGTTTGAGGAGCTCGGGAGGCAGCTGGGCAAGCTCGGAGAACGCGTTTCACACCTAGAGCTGGCCGTTGCCAGACTATGGCGTGGGCCCCTGGGGGTGTGTTTGTTGTGGGGTTTCAGGTGTGGTTTTTAGGGGTTGGCGTGGTGTCTTGTTGTACTGGGGGGTTTGGGTTTTGGTTGTGAGGAGGTTTGACCCTGAGAGGGCCGGGCCCCTGTACAGGCTGGTGTATGAGGCGCTAGTGGAGCTGGGGGAGGCGTCTGTGTGGGATATACAGTCGTACTTGATCCGGAGGGCTAGGAGGTTCGTGAGGTACGAGGATCTGAGGGAGAGGCTTGCGAGGCTGGAGAAGGAGGGGCTGGTAGAGAAGGTCAAGCTCGTAGGCGCGGTCAAACCAAGGATCCTATGGAGGCTGAAGAACGGAGGGGCTCCGGGCAGGAGGCCCCGGCCGGGGACTAGGGTAGCCCGGGAGCCGGAGATTACAGCCGAGTAGAGCCCCGGGAGGCCGCGAGGCCGGGCGGGCCCCCACTATGCGTGTTGTATATGGGCTGAACGGCTGGTGGGCCGCTGTACACGGTGTATTGCGGCTCTAACGGGGCTCTAGTGCCACTCTGACCAGGGGGATTGTCGCGGGAGCCGAGGTGTTAGAGGAGCCCCCCAGGGTGGGGTGCACAGCTGTGCACCCGCACACCTCCGGGCCCCCGTGGAGGCACGACCGGCTCCAGCCTCAAGGCCCCCTCCATCCCTAGAGCTTGAGGGTGGAGGTTGGGGGTTTCGGGGGAGCCTGGCAGGGCTAGGGTCGCTTCATCTGGCTATTGTAAAGTGATTCTATCTCCTCAATTATTGCTTTCCTAAAGGCGTTGACATCATACACTATCATGTATGGAGGTGTAGTGGCGAAACCTGATACTATGCCCTTCCTGCGGAGGCCCTCAGCTATCTCCGCTACATCCTCGAGTACATCTTCGAGTTTAAGCCCTAACTCGTTAATAAACGATTTGAAGTATTGTTCTCTTTCATTATCCATGGGGAAATACCTATAGAGCAAGTTCAATACTACGAGCTTCTTAACGAGAGCCTCTCTCCTGCTAAACTCTTTCAATTTATCATCGATGATTTCCAATATAGCTTTTTGGGCTTCTGGGAGTAGTATCCGCACACCTCTACACCAAAAAGCTAAACCTAACTTCTCCAACTCATCCCAGAACTTCAGGTACCTCTCTTTTAATAGCGGTTTAACAGCCCCTATAGCTACTGTCACCCTGAGGGGTAAACTCTCATGTTTTAATAAATCTGGTTCAAAGCTCTCATATCTACGGCCTTCCACACATGCTATCAAGGCCACCTCCCAACCACATTCTTCAATAAGCTTTCTAAGATCCCCTCTAACACTCTCAACATGCTCTCTGGCAACACTAGCGGCAACATCTTCGCTCTTAAGGACTACTTCATAGCTTCTTGCACGTGAATTTCTGGCGAGGTCGACGAGGTCTAGTTGTTTGAGGACGAGGTATGCCTTCTCATCTCCCATTACTCTTTCACCACCTTTATAGTCATCAACGTAGAGGTCGTAGCATGTTGTGTAAACGTGTAGTAACAGCCTTTTAGCCCGCATTCTTAGATCGCTAGGTACGCCTAGCCTGTCGAACACCTCGTCTAGAACGCTCCTCTTGGGGGTTGCGGGGGGTGTTGGCGGTGTAGGTGCCGGGGGTTCCGGGGGCCTGGTGGTAACCGCTATCCTCTCGAGCTCGGCCTTGATCCCCTCTATCTCCTCAGCACTCCTCCTAGCCTCCTCCGCGATCCTCCTAGCCCTCTCAGCCAGCTCCCGCACCTTCTCGGCCAGCTCTTGTAGCCGTCTGGGGGCGACTCCCGTGAAAAGCTTGTCAAGCTTGTAGTAGACCCTAGAGTAGATTTTATCGACGTTGCCGTCGTGGGCCTTCTCCCCCACCTCTACCACCATGAAGCCGTCTGCTACAGCCTCCCTCCTCGCAGAGTCCGTGAAAGAGGGGGCCACAAGGATCCTAACGTGCGGGATCACCGTCATCTGGAGTATCCTGCCCAGCTCCTCTCTAACGACGCTGACGTCAACGGGGCTATCCCAGTTCTTACAGGAAGCGTACACGGCGAACCTAGTGTCCCCCACGAGCTTCTCCCCCCACACGTCCACTTCAACCTCACCAGCCCTACCCTGAACCCTGAGGTCGACCCTGACATTGAAGCCCAGGGACTCCAGGGCCTCCGCGACAACATCCTCGAGTAAATCCTTAGCCCTCCTCCTCGCAGGTTGGGGGCTCAAACCCCGCACCTCGTTCCAAGTAGTAACGTTTAACAAACCACATTTAAGTAGCCCGTTTCAAGCCCCCGCCCGCACCGAGCTCTAACCGCTACCGCACCTAGAGGGCTCCCCTAAGAGTCCACTTGGGGTGCACAGCTGTGCGCCCCTCATGAACGTCTGTGCAGTAGGCCGGCCGTGGGGCCATAGTCCTACTGTGAGCCCACTCTAGGGGTGGCCGGTAGTGCTTGGCTTGATATCGGCTAGGCGGTACACCGTTTTGTGCGCTCTACAGGCTGGGAGACCGGCCTTTGCACAGCATGATAGTGGTGCTGGTGGCGGACGCATCGGCGCAGGCTACCGTGGCTGTCCCAGGCCCGGGCTGGAGTAGCTCCCTTAGCCCGGTTTGTAGTATATACTATGGACTGGGGTGGTGAGAGAGTGAGTGTAAAGGCTGTGAGAGATATACTATCAATAGCCCTGTCGACGGTGGTGTTCGTCGTGGTGTTCGCCATAGTGATAGGCTTAGTCTTCTCTGTCAGGGAATGGCTCGAAGCGGCTGGGCTCCAGTGGCCCGGTGCCCTTGACGCAGCACTGTCAGTATTATTCGGCTTCATCAGGCTGGTAATGATGTTAGACGACATAGTGGTGCTGGTCGCGCTAATCATAATCACAATCATAATACTGTTCGCCCTCGGAGGGGTATTCAGGGAGGCCGGGAGGTAGCCGACCCTCCTAGCCCTAGCCCAACCCACACCTCTTTTTCTCCTCCCCCTCCTGTAGCTCCCTCTATGGCCAGCGGATGACCGTGCTACGGGGTGCGCGGAGAGGGAGGCAAGAGTGGGCGAGGAGCTGGAGGGGGTGGTAGGCGGAGATTATGAGAGCTAAGAGTGAGCTAATGGGAACATCGTGTAGACCCACTACAGTAGGGCATAGTCAAAAGTATCTGATAATGGGTAAGAGTGGAAGCGACGACTCACTATTTGATGTACTTATATGTTTCACTGTCCACGCCATAGGTACAGGGCCTCCTACGTCCTCCGGGAGGTCTACAATTGGTTTCAACAGCGAAGCCCAAGGCAACTAAAGGGGGTGGGTGGGCTCCCAGGTTTCACTCCCAAACTGTTTCAGAACGTGGTCTGTGATGCTCCCACAACTTTCACCTCCGCGAAGCCCAGCTCTTCAGCTCTCCTCAGGAGCTCCTCTACCACGTAGCCGGGTGTTATCTTGTCTAGCATGCACAGTATGGATAAGCACCAGGGTGTGCAGAACTCTATCCTCACCTCTATCTGGTCTACCTCGATTTCAACACCCAGCTTTTTCAACTCCTCCTTTATCTTATAACTATACCCCGCTCCTACCGGGATTGGGTTTGTTGCAGACTCCTCCCTCCCCTTTGTCACGTCTACCGTCACTTTCGGCGGGCATAAGGGCACCGTTGGTATGAACTCAATTGGTGGTCTCCCAGCTCTCTGAACCATCGTGTGTGCCAGTATCTCTGCGAAAAATCTTCCGAGCTCGTCTCTCGCCAGCATATCTTCTTCGAGCATCTCTACCAGCTCTCTCCTCACCTCTCCCCTTGCCCTCCTCCTTATCTCTCCCTTGGGTGTTCCTGGGGGCATTCTCGCTCTAATCTCGGCTTCCTTTGACGCTATTAAATCTGCTACTCCTTTGAACGATTCCACTCTCACCTGGTATTGTGATAGGGATTGTATCTCTTCCCGTACCTCTGGTGTGCACCCTATTCTTACTAGGTCCGCTATCCTGTTTTCGAGTTTCTTGAATAGGGTTTGGAGTATTTCCCTCTCCAGGTCTCTGACCGTTCTTATTGATTGTAGTGTTCCAGGCCTGTCCAGGAGGCGGTCTATGGCTTTTCCTAGCTTCTCTTTTGGCACTCTTATCTTCGCGTCGATCACCGTTCTCATTGTCACCTTGTGTGCTGGGATCCTCCCCGGGTTCAGCATGTCCGGGTATGCTTCGTCTACCACATGTACGTATGGCCCTGATGGCCTCCTGAACTCGGCTTCCACCCCGTAGCGGAACGGCTCTCTCCTCTCTAGGACGTGCTTTCTCGCCGTTACGCATATCTCGTGTATGGCTAGCTTCATGTCACCCCATTTCGGGTTGGATTGACTGCATACTACCCTCTCCACAAGCATCCTTCTCTCGGGTTTTACGGCCGGTGGTTTTCCAGGTTGCAGTGTGGGGTAACTCTGTGGGGTTACCGTTACTAGCGTCCCTCCACGCGATTCACATATCGCGGCCAGCTCTCTTACTATGTCCACCGACACCTCTGCCACGGCCGGCTGGGTTCTTTTCCACTCTTCCAGCCTGTCCTCCGGTGTCACCCTTCTGAGGGCCCATCCTCTCATGGGAGCCCCTCCTCTTCGTGGCTCACCGTGTATGGAGGTCTAAGCTGTAATAAGGGTTTTTACCGCCTCGCAATCTTCTCCCCCCGGCCCTCTCCTCCAAGCCTCCGCACACGCTATAGTTTCCCTTAATATGTTGTTTTAAAGCTTACGCTCCTCTAGCAACCTTGCTATGTTGGACTTCGCGGTGTCAAGCTCCCAGACCGCCCCGTCCAGCCCCTCCGCCAGCCACCCCGACATCCTACCCACTAGGGCTAACCTCAAGTCCTACTCTACGCTCCTGTAGCCCGCCCTCACCCGCTAAGCCGACATACACGCTCTGCGATATCTAAGCTGAGCTCGCCCCTAGGCGGTAGAGTGCTGGGGCTACCCTCAAGCAAGGGGGAAGTTGAAGGTGAGGTGCACAGCTGTGCACCCCTTACGCCTGGGGCATGTTACACCCCTGGAGAGCTCTCGGAGCCCGGCGGGGGTGCAAGCTGTGTCAACGTCTCTCCTGCCCGGCACGGGCTCGCACTAGAGGTCGCGGTCGGCCTGTAGTGTGGCACGGAACCCTACCACCTCGAAGGTGGTACTGGGCATGCGGGGAGCCCACACGGGGGCTTTGTTGGAGGTTTAGAGGAGGCTGTAGCTGTAGCCCTTCAAACCCTCCTCGGGATGGGTGGAACTGTTTACTCTAGGTTCTATGTCCTCTGAGTGCTAGCCTAACCCTAGGTTAGGCTCGGGTTGAGGAGCTCCCTAGTCCTTCCTCGGGTTCTCCCTTACCTCGGCCTAGCTTCTCCGCTATCTCTCAGCCTTGGTGGAGCTATTGCCGTGAATAGCTCGTCGAAGGCCCTATAGACTGCCTCATATATCTCTCTTGAATTCTCTGTGTCAGCCTTCCTGCCAAGCTCTATGACCATGAAGCCGTCGTCTAACGCGGCCTTCCTAGCGGGCTCCGTCAAGCTCCTGACCACCAGGATTCTGAGGTGTGGCATGTAGTCTAGCTGCAGAACCCTACCGAACTCCTGGTCTACAACATGCCTATTAACATCCCTATCCCAGTTCTTACAGGAAACGTAGACTCTAAACTGGAATCCACCGATGTTCTTGAAAGCCCATACGTCGACCTCAACCTCACCACCCCTAGCTGGGAGCCTAACGTTAGTCTGGACGTTGAAGCCTAGATCCCTTAAAACCCTAGCGACAACACCCTCTAGGATCTCCCTGGAGGGTTTAACGCTGGGGAGCTCGCTATCAAACCTCCTCTCAACAGCAACCTGTGGTTGAGCCGGGGGGGCTACCGTTACAGGCTTCTGGGCTGGGGCAGACCCCTTGGGTGTGGGGCCTATGAACATTACATTAAAGTTCCTACTAAGAATCTCTAGGAGCTCACGGTGATCCTCATCCCTGTAGGTGTTTGATGCTACCGCAACCCTACCCCCCTCTATGAACAACCATAGCATCCCCTCCCACATTGATCTAGAACGTTTTTCGAGGTATTCGAGTATCGACTGGGAGGGCATCCCCTGGACGATCATAGCCCACGCACTTTCAAACGGCACAGGTATAGATGGCCCCTCGCGATCGCCCACGTCCTTAGGCACGTCCTCAGGCCAAGGCGAGAAGCACATGAAAATTGGTTTTGCGAGAGGCTTTGTGAAAGTGCAACACCTAGCTACACAGGAGGAGTCATACCGTGCTCCACTAAAAACCTCTACGAACAGCTTCATCAGGCTACTTAAAGCCTCCTCATATAAGGCTTCAATAGCAGTTCTCGAACTGTCCATCACCAGGGGGTTCACGAAACAGTTGCTCGCTATACCCTCAACGGAAGCCCACTCGCATAGGTTCTCGTACGGCATACCGGAGAAGTGTGATAGGAGTTCTGACTGCTCCCTGGTATAGAGGGATCTCTGGACGACCGCTAGCTTCAGAAAGTCCCCCCTCCTATAGAGATCGTGGATCCTAGACACTACATCCGAGTCCCCGAGGATCTTAACGTACCTAGAAGCCTCATCAGCCAGCTTCTTAACACGCTCTGTTGCAAAGGGATACAGCGTTAGTCTGTAGTAGTAGTGTTCGGAACCCTTTACATCATCCTGAAAACCTAAGAGGTACTTGTAGAATAGGGATCTGACGTCGGTTACCTTGGAGCCTAGGACTGATGAAACCACCTTTGAGAAATACTCCTCATTAGTTGATGATACGATCGGGAAATTCAACCAAACACTACTATTGACCCAGAGCACGGGATAGTTCCTACTAGGATAGCACTTATTCTTGAGAAGAGCTCTAATAACGGCACACGCGACTGAAAGGACTCCCCTATCCTCCTCCGGGATCCTGCTCAGACGTCTCTCGCTCTCCTCGAGAATAGGCTTCAATACATGCTCCTTAGAGAGATAATGTCTTATAAGGTATTCCCATAAGCGCTCCTCCCAATCTCCAATCTTCACTCGGGCATACCTGTTAACATCTTTAAATGCGATGACGAGATCGGAGTGCACCCTTCTAGCGACGTCGTCTCCGAAGGCTGGCCCGAGAGTTGCAGTAACATTTCGATGCTTAAACCCCTCATACGAGTGGAGGAAAGGGTAGAGGCCTACAGCATACTCAACCCCCTGGCTTACCAGCCTATCCAGCCTGTCTATGAGAGCTCTAACACTATTAATATCGATGAAATCAGCGGGCAAAAAGAGCACCCCTCTGGGAAGGGGTAGGCGTTAGTTTTAAAATAGTATGCTGTGAATGGAGCTAAGTAGGGCTCGCCGGGGAGTACGCATCGGCATCGAGGTCGCAGTAGCCCGGAGTTGAACCGGGAGTTTAAAAGGGCCCTAGTGCGAGCCCACGGGAGCCGGGGGGTGTAGCCCGGGCTATGGGGGTGCACAGCTGTTCACCATAACACCCGCCACCTAAACGCCTAGGGTGGGGAAGAACACAGTAAGCTACATCTCCAGAGCTTTCTACTCGTAGCACGTGTGGTATTTGGATAGAGTTTTGCTCCTATCAAATCCACATGTTACAGTTAGCTTGAATCATGTTTTCTTGAAGTACTTGTCGAGTGTAGCGCCACCCGTAGCTTCAACCGCCTTAACCTTGAGAAGTTCTATCGCGAGGTCGTCTATCTGCTTTAGTATCTCCTTCAACCTCCTCCTAATATCTCTCCTAAGAGTGGCAACCTCTTGAGGCATTAAGGCACCCCTCTCCCTAAGCTTCTCATCGTAGCCACGTGAACTTAGAAGCTCTGGTAATACACGCTCGGCAATCTCACTAGCCTTTCTACCTAGCTCGGCAAGCCTCTTATGAACCTCGTTATCAGGATTATATTTAGGTATCGGGAGCTCCAAGGGCTTCTTATGGATGTCACGTTCACCATACTCACCCTTAGACTGCATAGGCTTAATCAATTGATCTAGCACACTTGAGTTAAGTACTGCCACTAGATAGTAAGCTTCATCGATATTATCGGTTTCGTAACGATACAAGGTGCTCTCCACTATGACGCCATTCAATAACATGTTTTCCCTTAGGACTTTTTCTACATCTATAACTGTAGCTGCGAGGTTTGTACCCGATCTAAGGTAAACAACCTTATATCTAGCTCTTGGATTGTGTGCTGAAAGTCCCTGTTGGTAATCAAGGCGTTCATACACGGTCATCTTCTTTTCCTTTTCACCTCTAACCTCACCCCATACCCTCTCGGCTTCTCCAAGCCATTGTGCGAGCTTCGTGTAACCTCTTCTTAACGCCTCTTCCTTCCTTAATATGCTGTATCTAGAACCCTCCGGTATTATGGGGAGTACGGCTATGTTTGGTGGTAGGTGGCAGAAGGGTAGTATTTCAGCGCTTGTGAACACCCCGTAGATAAACTTCTTCTCTACAGGTAGTTCAGGCATTTTACGGCTTATCTTGCCTCTAACCTCTACTCTTTTACTCGTTTGGATAACTGCGAAGCCCTGCTGAACATCTACTACGTCAACGAACCAGCATGTTTGTGGGACTATGGTTGCTCCCTGCTTGAAGAGGTTGTAGTAGTAGCTTCGTGAGGCCCGTATGTTTACCTGTTTGTAGTCCAGCCACGTCCTAGTCGCGATGGAGTTGAGATACAGGTTCCCGACCTCGATCTTGAGAAGCTTTCTTGCCTCCGCTAGTGGTAGGATCTTGTGCTTATCCTCGGGTAACTTACCGTTTATAGCCAACGCCTTCACGGGGTATGTCGTTTCACCGCCTTTCACAGCAATAACAGCACATGTGGGCACGTAGAAGAGCGGTTCAACACCCTCACAGTCTATGATCTCGGTAATCCTATACCCGGCCTTTGAAACCCTCCCGGTTCTAAAGTTGTTGTGCTGGTCAGCGCTAAATATGGCTCTCGGCATCACAAACCCTATTAACCCTCCATCCCTTAGGTATAGATCTAAGGCTCTCACAAAGAATAGTGTCGCCATCTCCATGTGGGTCATTAGGTGCTCGTCTAAAACCAAGCCATAGGTACCTGCAATCATGCTCTTGACGATGCTCTGGTACTCAGGGTTCATTATGTATCTATAGGCTATCCATGGCGGGTTACCAACAACGTAGTCGAACATCCCCTCAAACATCGTTGATACGATGTAGCTCTTGATTATGGGTACCCATATAGTGTCTAAACCTCTACCCTTAAGCTTCAATAGATTACTGTAGAACTCTGCTAGGAGCTTCACCCACGCCCTCCTCTCATCTTCACCCCCGCAAATCCCAGTATGCTTCTTCAACACCTCCAGAACCTCTGACGAGTTTACTGGTAGGTTGCGGTCAAGCAGTGAGCCTATATCTGATAGGAATGCTGTGAGCTCAGCTGATTTAACCAGCTTTAGTGGTAGCAGGAACTCCTTTACCTCTTCAACTGCTACAGGTATTCTCACGACTTCTACAGCTACAGGTGTAGGTTCTATAGCCACGAACGCCTTATCCTTTCTCTCTTCGACCGTGACCACGGAGTTTGTCATGTATATCGGTATCTCTATCTCCTCACCCCCCTTGTAGGCTAGGAGATCTGAGGCAGCTAGTGCAATCAGATAGTTTGTTTTCGCCGTCAGGATTGCTAGAGCATCTATGTCGAAGCCAACAATATTCCTGGTTATGGCGGATAAAGCCTTCCTAGCAACACTCCCCGGTATTTCACCACCATACCTCTGCTTCAAGTATGCAGCTAACCTCTGTATGACCAGTGATAGGAATGTGCCTGTACCGACACCCGGGTCGAGAACCTTAACGCTTAATGGATCCCTACCCTGAGCCTCAAGCTCCTTAAAACCTTCAACACTTAAGCCAAGCTCGTCGAGTATTAGCTCAGCTAGCCAATCAGGCGTTGTGTATATGCCTAGATACCTCCTAACCTCCTTCCTGGGTACGAGCTCCTCGTATAATAGCTTGAACAGATCTCTAGCACTTGAGAGATCCCTTGTTAAGACCTCTATATCATAGTCATCTAGCTCCCTAATAATGCCCTTGACGACCTCACATATCTCAGTGCACCATTCATCAATGTACCAGCTAAACATCTCACCCTCAAGGAAGTTCCTTATACCATACCATCTGTAGATAAAGCCTTTCTCTAGAACATCAAGCTTCCTCCTAAGCTCCTCACAGCTCTCAATACTCAGTAAGCTCTTGAGGAACACGCTAGCCGCAGCATCATAGAATCTAGCTGCCACCTCTGCTGCTAACAGCTTTAGTATGAGCGAGTAGTACGTCTGTACCGCGTAGAATAGCTTGACGCCATCTAAATCCTTCACTTCATCCTCTGTGAAACCATAGTCTACGGCGATTTTCCTTAGCTCCTCGCCTGATAGCGGGTACGCTATTGACGCTATCTTCCTCCACTCCTCAAACATAGTCCTAGTCCTACCACTCCTAGCGTTAACGAACATGTTGTAGAGAGCTCTCACAGCTTTCCTAGCAATAGGGCTTGCATAGCCGAAGTCTGCTGCTAACGCCTTCGCATCCAACCTCTTCCTATACGAGGCTATAACAACTCTAATGATCCTCCTAAGCTTATCCTGTTCTAGACGGTAAGCTCCAACCTCTGGCTCAACCCTACAGATAATCCGGGAGTCGACATCACAATCTATGAGTACAACGTTATAACCATCTAGGATCACTCCAGCTACTCTAGGCGTTAAACCTTTACCCTTGATCCCCTCAATTATCTCCTTAATCTTCTTGTCTTGAAGTAGAGCTGGTATGTACTCGTCCTTCACCTTCTTAACAGCTTCATCCCTATCCTTAGGTCTACCGAGAGTTCCAGGTTTCTTATACTCGAATATCGCTAGCCCGTAGAGAGCGTCAAGCCTATAATGTTTTACTACGGCTCCCTCCACACCTTTAATGGGGAACTCATATCTAGGCTTTGGAGCTCCTAGAACACTCCAAACCTTTTGATCCAGTAACTTCTCAACATTCACCCTAAGGTCTTCCTCAGAACCACCAGCTAACTCAATCCCCCTAGCTATCCTATGAATCTCGTCGGCAACTTCAGTGAGGTTGACCTTGAAAGCTAGGAGAACTTCACTGGTCATCGTCTCACCCTAACCCTAGGCTTGTACAGTATCACAAAAACTCCATTCCCAGGATCAACGTAGGAGGCAGAAATGTAATCGCACTTTGGGCATTCAGATAAGCGTACATTCCACCACCTACACCACCAAGTGCTTATAAGCTTAAACACACCCTCAAAGCCACGGTGCGGGTAATTAACCACTTTTACCACCTCTCCTGACTACCACTCTCTCATCCTCGTAGACTCACCCCACTATGTCACCCTCAGTTATCCTGGCAGCTTTCTAACCTCCCTTGGTATTGTGGTCCCATTATACCTGCCAACCCTAGTCCTGGATGGTGTTAGCGTAGGAGATCACCCCTTTTAGGGTTTTCTATAGAGGGGTTATAAGTGGACTTCATAGGGTTGTGTTAAGATCCAGCCTTCCCCCTCCACAACCCCGATATTACCGGGGGCTGGGGGTTGGATGTGCTGTGTTAAGCTGGATGCCTGGGATTCGAGTTAGGAGTTTAGAGAGTGTAGGGTGGGTTACAGCTGTAAGCCCCCAGCCTTTAATAGCTTAACCCTGGGGTCTGTCGTGGATAGGTTTGAATGTAGGGCGGCCGAGCTAGATCCGCTCTCCTCAACCCTAGAACCCGGGGCATGCTGGCATGTGGGAGCTCACGGGCCGACCCCCCGGGTTGCCTTTGTAGACCGCGGTGGAGGTAGGGGTGCTCTGGGGAGCTCCCCCTAATAGTGCTGGGTGGCCTGGCTGGCCCCCGGTCTCCCAGTATGCGTGTTGTGTAGGGGTTCAATGCATGGTGTGCCGTTGCACACGGTGTATTGCAGCTCTAGCGGGGCTCTAGCGCCAATCTGACTTAGGCTTGCTAGGGTTAGAGGCAACGGTGGTAAGCATGCGTATCACTCCTACCAATGTGGAGCGTTTTACCTACCTACGGCTGCTACCTCAAACCCCCTCCAGCCCTCCCCAGAGCTCTTGGGAAAGCTCGTGGAAGCGGGGGGCCAGCCTCTACGGGGGAATCCGTCTTACGGCCTCACAGCAACCTTCATTGCCTAGATCGGAGCTCCTACGGCTGGGGCCCGGCAACAGCGCAGGCCTACCTAGCGTCGGACGCGAGCTCACGCCCAGCACTACCACGTGATTAGAGGAGCTCCACCATAGCCTAGTGTTTAACCTGGGGGGGTTGACCGACCCATGGACACGGGATCCAGGGTGGGCAGTTTCACCTACCCCGGTGAGGGTTTGGGGTGCACAGCTGTGCACTCCAGCCCTCTCTTAGCGTGATTCAAGGCGGGCTATGGCGGGCTGAGTTAAACTATAAGCCGGTCTGCTCTGACGTTGCGAGCTGGGATGACCGCTAGGAGGCCTGCTAGGAGGGTTAAGGCTCGGGGGAGGAGTGGTTTAGAGGGTGAGGTCGTGCTACGGGGTTTCATCGACGGAGACCCATGCTGAATTGCGGGCATGCCGGTATCCCTGGAATGCCGGTTGTTCTAATGGCTACCTGTACCCCCGCTTACTCCTCCCTCAAGGAGTACCGAGGGCTTTAGCTTGGCCGAGAGCCCCTGTAAGCCTGGGGTTACGGCCCTCCTGACGCGACCGTCTGGGCTTACGCACTTCACGAAGTACAATTTAAACGGAGCCCTCCGGGTCTACCGGCCCGGCCTTGCAGATGGTGTGCTTGAGCCCCCTCAGGAGCTCTTCCACCGGCTCAGACATGCTTAGACCCCTCCTGTGGGCTTCAGCCTCAAGCCCCCCAGCCACCTATACCACCACGACAACGAGGGGAGCTGGCGACCTGAGCTTTAATAAACCCTACGGGTGCCCTAGGGGAGGTTGATTGCTGGAGCCCACGTGGAACAACCCCCGGGGCCCTCACCCCTACTGCTCCCGGGGCTCCGCACTCTCAACTTTGGAGCTCTCAAACCTGTACACCCCCCCTGCGGTGGTGGTGCACCGGTGCACAGCTGTGCACCAGTGCACCTCCGAGCTGTGTATGCGGCCCTGGGGTGGTTGCTCTGTGTTGTTGGAGCTCCTAGGGGTGTGGGGGAGGGGGTCACTGGGGTGGGTCACCGCCAGTCTACGGGTCAAATGGGCTTACAGTAGGATGGGACTCCCACGATAAGTCTACGGGGTCAGCGTGTTTTCGAGCTTGCAGGGCTTAGCGTGGGGAAGCTGGGTTGGGGTTAGGAGTGGGGCTAGCGGTTAGTGTAGCCTCTAATGTTTAAGTGTAGCCTCTAACTAGGGGTCGTTAACTTGCATCGTTAAAGTTATATTCCAGATAAAGGTTACACGTATTACACAGGTTACATGTGGGGAAACTTTAGGTATGAGTTTTACGCCGCCTCACCCTCTATAGCGTGTAACCGTGTAACCGATGTGGGGGTCGCGTCTTCCCGGAGATGCTCCTCTCACATGGTTACATGTTTAACAGGTTAGGTTAAGGAGTTTCCGGGGGCTTGTAATAGTTTAAGCCTTAGCCAGCGGGGTCTTACCAGTTCCAGGCGGGCCGTAGAGTAGTATACCCTTGGGAGGCTCTATGCCGAGGTGTTTGAATAGCTTGGGGTGCTTCATGGGTAGCTCTACTATCTCACGTATCCTCTCCTTAGCCTCCTCAAGATCACCTATATCCTCCCATGTAACCCTAGGGACGCCGCGAGGAGCAACCCTCTAGGGGGCCACGGGGGTCTCCTCGATGACTACCTCTGTATCCTGTGATACGTAGACAATCTGGGATGGCTGTGTTGAGACAACTGTTAACGTTAGATGGCCCATGTATGTTGGTATGACTATAACCTCACCTCTACTCAAAGGCTTGTTCAAGAGCT
>Ga0326760_1000476_pt1 | contig 21280 bp, 20 predicted proteins | sample GCREP_S_FD_207668 | JGI IMG/M metagenome (GOLD analysis project Ga0326760, IMG submission 207668) | Hot spring sediment microbial communities from Geyser Creek Basin, Yellowstone National Park, WY, United States - GCR.EP_S | ecosystem: Environmental > Aquatic > Thermal springs > Near-boiling... | reverse complement strand
CTGGAGGTGTTGAGTTGCTAGATGAGTGGAAAGTAGCGAGCACTGTTTTAGACGAGTTGAAGCGCCTAGAAAAGGTGTTAACAAAAGGTGTTAGCCCACCAAGCGATAAGGTAGACATCGTGCTAGGGCCGGAAGTCGTGGGCTTGATAGTACACGAGTCTGCAGGACACCCCATGGAGGCTGATAGAATACTTGGTAGAGAGGCTGCGCAAGCTGGTGAGTCGTACGTTAAACCAGAAATGATTGGAACCTTTCGCGTTGGCAATCAATATGCAACCGTAATAGAGGACCCCACAATACCGGGGAGTTATGGCTACTACCTCTATGACGACGAGTGCGTTAGAGCTAGGCCTAGATGCCTCTATAGAGAGGGTTTAATATACGAACCTCTACACAATAGACATACAGCTAGAACATTCGGGGTAAAGAGCAATGGAGCTGCGAGAGCTATGGATTACGCATCAGAGCCTATTATCAGGATGAGTAATACCTACCTAGAGCCTGGGAACATGAATTTCGAAGAGCTGATCGAAGACATAGAGCTGGGGGTTTACGTGAAGTCATACATGGAATGGAATATCGATGATGCACGTTGGAACCAGAGATACGTTGGGCTCGAAGCATACTTAGTTCGTAATGGAGAGCTCGCAGAGCCCGTGCTAAACCCCGTGCTCGAGTTCACAACGGGATGGTTTTACAGCAACATCGTTGGTAAAGACAAAAACTTAGAGTTCTACCCCGGCACGTGTGGAAAAGGCGAGCCTTCTCAAGGAGTCCCGGTCTGGTTTGGTGGCCCAAACGTTAGACTTAGTAAACTAAAGGTGGGTGTTTTGAGATGAGCGAGCTTGCCCAGTTAATTATGAAAACCCTCACCGGCAAGTACGACGAGGTGTCAGTTCTCGTTGTTAAAAAGGAAAGCACAATGACTAAGCTGTGGAACACGGAGCCCTCTATTACCCAGTCTTGGTCAGAGACGCATATACACCTAAGGCTTACAAAGTCTAGAAGACTGTGGGTACTTAGCTTTGAGACTAGAGACCCTCTATCTATAATCAAAGACTCTGAGAGTTTACTAAGTCTAGTTGATAGGGTCGAGGAGGCGCAGCTATACTCCCCACTCCCTGAGCCCGGGAAGTGTAGCCCTATAGAAGAGGCGTACGACTCAAAAATAGAGTCCTTCATGGATAATCCAGTAGAACCCCTCGAGCAGATGATAAACGCCGCAATAGCGCAAGGCGTAGGTAGAGTTGCCGGTACACTAACGCTCTCTAAGATTACCATCACCCTTGTTAGTAGCAATGGATTTGAATGTAGTGAGGTAAAATCGCAAGTAGAGGCCTACGCGAGGGCCTTTAAAGGCGAAATCAGCGGCCACTGGGCTTACGGCTCTACAAGACTAGACCTTAAGGCTATAGAGGACGTGGGAAGGAGGGCTGGCTACTACGCTACACTAACGAAGACTAAGGTTGATATATCGCCAGGTGAGTACAACGTAGCAATATCCCCACTAGTAGTTGGCAACTTGTTCAGCTACCTCGCCTATATGGCCTCTGCATTACAAATGCTCATGGGCTTCTCTGTCTTCTTAAAGTACCCACCAGGCGTGAGAATAGGCTCTGAACTACTAACTCTGATCGATAAACCAAGAGATCCAACGCTACCGGGTGCGAGGGGGTTTGACGACGAGGGCGTCGAGACTTTTAATAAGCCGATCATAGAGAAAGGCGTGGTGAGGAGTATACTACACAATAGCGCGACAGCCGCGAAGCTCGGTGCAAAGACCACTGGAAATGCTGGTTGGATCTTTCCAACCCCGTGGAACCTTGAAATCGCAGGAGGCGATGTAAAAGAAGAGGAAATAACACAGCTAGTTAAAGATGGCTTAATTATCACTAACAACTGGTATACGAGATTGCAAAACTACTACGAAGGCTATTTCTCAACTGTATCTAGAGACGTAGCGTTACTAGTTAGAGATAGTGAGGTTGTAGGACACGTTGGTAGGGTGAGAATAGCTATGAGTTATCCAAGACTTCTTTCGAGTCTAATAAGTGTTTCAAAGAGTAGATATGACGTTTCATGGTGGGAAGTAAGAATACCGACGAGAGCGCCTTTCATGATCTTCGAAAAAGTGAACATTACTAAGCCCGAAGTATAAGTACACAGGACTAACTCTAATTACATCTTCAAAGCTTTTTAAAAACTGCGCGATCTTATATAGTAATACCTCCTCCTAGTTAAGGTTAACTACTCAACTAAGACTACATTAATGGGCTGTGATGATTGTGTTTGTTGCGTTGATTGTTGAGCTTGTTGTAGTCCAATTAGTGGAGATAGCGGCATGGCCTCTAAGGCCTCTATTTTATCGAGATGTTTCTTGATGTTCTCCTTCTCTCTAGTGAGCATTTCTATGCTCTTCTTCATGATATCTAAGGCAGCTACATATGCTGCTTCGTTGATCTCACCGGCTAAGTAACCAGTCTTTAGAGCACCGATAGACTTCTCAACTTCAGCTATTTGTTCTTCTACCTCGTGAAGCCTTTTCCTTAACATGTCTTTAACTTCTTTTGCCTTAGTTTTCACCGAAGTAAGCTCTTCTTCAAGTCTCTTCTTTAGTGACTCATATACGTGACTTGCAATCTCTTTCTTTGAGTATAGCTCCTCGAGCGAGGCCAATCTACTTTTTACATTCTTTAACCTGGTTTCTACGATGAGCGCCTCATGTTCATACTCTGGGAGCATAGTTATCCCCTCACTTGCAATTCTAATCCTCTCAATTGGCACCTCTTTATACTCAAAATCACCAATGTTTATTTCAAGCGACTTAATTCTTCCATCAACATCACTATAGTAGCTCACTATATGGCCGATCTTCCTCCCATACGGGTCGAAGATCGGCTTACCTAGACACTCACTAACAGTTTCAATAGTCGTACACATATAGCTCACCAGTTGCTGTATCCCACTAGGATGCCTTAAAAACCATCAGAAGCCTGGCACCTGTCATCGCCCCTCACGGGACTACACGCTTTTAACCATCATCATTCTCACTACCAACTACGTAGTCCAGTCCTTTAAAACCAATTTTACACGAAGATGTACATTGGGGTTTAAGATGAACGGCGAGACGCTGGCTAGAATATCCCAGGTTCTAGAGCCCATAATAGCCGCGCTCTCGAGGTTAAAAGGTGCTGGTTATTGGTTATTCATAGCTGGATTAGCCATACTAGGGATAGTTGGGCTTATACTCTTAGTTAAGCTAATAGTCGTGGTTATAAGGATTATTCCGAACCTGACCGTTAGTCAATTTGTGAAGCTTTTGATAATAACAGCTGTAATACTAATCATCGCTGGACTACTCATTTAAGCGCGTTTGAGCAAGAGAGCTTTAATACGCATCTCCATAAAAACTAGGGCTTTCGTGGAAAGACCGAGAATCCTGGGTAGCGAGGCTTCTCGAGCTCCTCATATATCTCTAGGAGCCTATTATACTTAGCAGTTCTCTCGCCTCTGGCTGGAGCACCCGTCTTAATGAGCTTTGTAGAAAGCCCAACAGCTATATCTGCGATGCTCGTGTCTTCGGTTTCTCCGCTTCTGTGGCTGACTATAGCCTTCATATTGTTCTCGTGTGCAACCTTCACAACGTCTATGGTCTCAGTGAGCGTGCCTATTTGATTAACTTTAATTAGTACTGCGCTTGTAGACCCTAGCTCTATGCCCTTCATTAACCTCTTCGGGTTGGTTGTGTAGAGGTCGTCGCCAACGATCAACACTTTATTCCCGAGGTTTTTTGTGAGCATAGCATGACCCTCGAAATCCTCTTCGTGTAGAGGGTCTTCGATGCTCACTATTGGATAATCTCTAACTAGCTCCTCGTAAAACGAGATCATGTCATCTCTCGTGAGGATCTTGCCCTCGCCCTCTAACACGTAAACGCCTTGTTCACTCCTATACAGTCTTGAGCTAGCTGCATCAATTGCTAGAGCTATCTGGCTTCCAGGCTGGTATCCAGCTCTCTCTATAGCCTTCACCAGTAAGTCTAAAGCCTCCCTAGTTTTTTCAATTGGCGGTGCGTATCCTCCCTCGTCACCAACGTTTACTGCTAGTGGACCATACTTCTCCTTTAGTATCTGCTTTAATGCGTGATACGTTTCAACAGCCGCTCTCATAGCTTCAACGAAGTCGTTGAACCCGGCTGGAACGATCATGAACTCCTGGAAATCTAACCTGTTGCCAGCGTGAACACCACCATTAATTATGTTGAGTAGGGGGACGGGGAGATAGTCTGCAGATTTACCTCCAAGATACATGTATAGCGGTAAGCCCAGCGTGTTTGCCGCCGCCTTTGCAACCGCGAGGCTTGTAGCTACAATGGCGTTCCCTCCAAGCCTACTCTTGTTCTCCGTCCCGTCAATCTCGATCATCTTGTAGTCTATCTCTCTCTGCTTAGCCGCATTCATACCAATGATCGCTGGCGCTATCATCTTATTGACGTTCTCAATCGCTTTTCTAACGCCTTTTCCACCATACTCCCTTCCCCCATCCCTGATCTCGACCGCCTCGTGTGTGCCAGTCGATGCACCACTTGGCGCGTTAGCTACGCCTACACCTAGCCCCTCTGTAACCACTCTCACTTGAACTGTTGGGTTGCCTCTGCTATCCAAGATCATCCTTGCCCTAACATCCCTAATTATTAATGCCTCCCACATAATATCCAGCAGAGACATATCTAGATCAGCCCGGTGTCTCTGCATGTATAGTAACATCGCCCTCGCGGCTAATATATGGGCCTCCTACGTAGTGTGGGCGATCGCAACGTATCTGGTTTGGCATAAAATCAAGAGCATCAACATATACCTCTTATTTCCACTTATTCTATACGCCTTATCATTCGGAGCTGCCATACGCGTCGAAGAGAGAGACCTGATTAGACTACTTCTTCTAGTTACAGTGGTAGCTTCTAGCGTTGCACTTTATGTATACCACTTAATTCGTAGTAAAGCTAATTTATATGTTGCAATAACAATACCGTTACCGTTGGTGATTGCCACAGTAGTTGAAGTCTTGAGGTGAACTCTGTGGGTGAAAAAGAAACAAAAATATGCCCTAAGTGTGGCTCTAGAGACCTAGAGGTGGAGAAAACGTGGAATTTGACATCTCCACTACCAGATAGGTATGGTAGAATAACTTTGACCATTATGGGCGTCTTACGATGCAAGAGGTGTGGTTATAGGTGGAAAACAACCATAAGCAAACTAAAGATTGGAGCTAAAGTCGAAATTGAAGGTGCTGAAAGAGTAATAGAAGAAGAGGAAAAACGCCCGCCAAAAGAGATCGTGTTAGATATGGATGAAATACGAAAAGAGGAGGAAAGCTAGCCATGTTCGTAAAGAAGACTGCCTTGTTGGGTTTAGCATTGTTTATCGTCTTACTTTGCATTCTAGGTCTACTGGTGTTATCCGGCGAGCTGATGTTGGCTGTAGTAAGAGGTCGAAGCATGATTCCACTACTAAGACAGGGCGATATAGTGTTTATAGTCAGAACTAAACCCGAGGAAATAAAGATCGGGGAAATCATAGTCTTTAGAGGGAGAGGTGGAGAGCTCATAATACACAGAGTCGTAAACATAGTTTTCATAAACAACACCTATTACTATGTGACAAAAGGAGACAACAATCCAGGGCCTGATGTTTGGCATTTTGGAAGTATGCCTGGAATACCGTCTGACAAGGTTGTTGGAAAGGTTGTAGATATAGATGACTTCGTACTAAAGATCCCCTACATTGGGGAGATCACGTTGATGTTTAAGTGGTAAGTCATATCAGCGTGCTACCGGGTTTTTAGACTTGAGCAAGTAGTACTTTATGACCTCCTTAACAAACCGCCCCGTCGACTTCATCTTTGCAAGTTTGTTGATGTATTGGTCAAATGTGATCTCTTTTCGCCCTCTCCACAGTTCATATGTCTTATACAAGCTCTCTAGTGCCTCGTAGTGGATCTTACAAAGACCTTTAGCATAAGCGTCAAGCGTGCACGTATTAATTATACACTTCTCAGTATTCTCTACCAGCATGAGTCTTTTTGCAAGACTTTCACCAACTGCAACTAGGTTTTCATTAAACCTCTCAAGAAGCCCTAGTAGTACCTTTTCGGCTTCATCTATAACCTCTTTTCTCTTTTTACGACCTTTCATGACATCTTCCATAAGTAATTCAAACTTCCTTGTTAGTTCAACACTCGTTAGATCTGGGAAAAACCTACTGACAACCTCGACGACACCTATGCCGAGACTCGTGATCGCCACTCTGCCCCCAACACTCTTGAGATATTTACGGTCAAACAATTTCTCAATAATAACTGCTCTCGTAGACTCCGTCCCGATCCCCACCGCTTCCATCCACCTTAAAATATCGATCTTCTTTAACAGCGTAGATGGCTTTGTATACGTCTCTCTAATTGAGACCTTAACGACCTTTAACCTCTCACCTCTCATCAAAAGCGGTAATTGTACAGATGAAGGCGTGTGGTATGGGTAGTAGGCAGTCCAGCCGGGGTACTCGATCACAAGTCCGCTAGCACTAAAGAGGTGTTTACCATCAGGTGTGCTCAATATAACCTTAGTATGAGATATGATAGCGGGAGGGGCAAAGGTCGCTAGAAATCTCCTTACAATTAAGTCGTAGATAGCCCACTGGTCTCTAGTCAGCTCTCCTGGAACTACACCTGTTGGATATATCGCAGGATGCGCTGGGTCCTCTTTCTCCCCCTCAACAGGTTCTAAAACGCCTCTCGTCTCGCCTAGTAACCGTGAAACAAGACCTCTATACCTGTCTATTGCTGCTAGCTTAGTTAGTATCATTTTGTAATCAAGCGTTCGAGGTAGTTTTTGACTATTTGTTCTAGGGTAGCTGATGAGAGCCTCTAGATACAGTTGCTCCGCGATCTCCTGAGTTTTTATCGGGCTAAACCCATAAATCCGCGACGCCTCCTCTTGAAGGTCACTTAGGTTGAAGGGGGGTGGGGGGTTGAGCTTCGACTTAGATATTTCAACATTCCTAACTACCAGTTCTTCGTGTTCCTTGATCTCTCGCTCTATAGTCATTGCTAGTTTCATAGATTCGACCGGGTTGCCCAAGTATTCTGCTCTAAACTGCTCACCGCCTTTGCTGAGAACCACCGCGATGTGGTATTGTGGAAGTGGTATGTGAAGACCTCTCTTAAGCTCGTAGTTGTATACGTATGTTAGTGTTGGGGTTTGCACCCTCCCCGCGCTGAGTACTATCTTCTTCTTAGTTACAGCGTTTATCGAGTGCATTAAAGCTCTGCTGACATTAATGCCCCATAACCAGTCGAGCTCATGACGGCAGAGTCCAGCCTCTATCATTGGGTAGTCTAGCGGTAAGAGATTGTTAAATGATTCTCGAAGCTCTTGAGGGGTGAGGCTTGAAAACTTAGCGCGAAATGCTCTGCTTTCGTCTCCATGGAATTTTATGATCAAGTAGCCGATCACGCTGCCCTCAATATCGTAGTCACACGCATTCACGTAGTAATCGCATTTCTTCGCAATATTCCCCAGTAGTTCGAGATACTCCTTTGTGTACTTCTTCTCTCTATTCACTAGGTATGCTGGAACCCATTTATAGGTGAAAACTGGGTAATTTGACTCATCGGTGTGTAACTCATATAAATGACCTACCGCGCTAGCCACTATAATGGTATTGTGACGACCCTGGATCTCGTAGTAGGGTATGTTGCCAAAGCGCTTAACAATGTAGTTTGATGATAGTGCTTCAGCTATCCTTTTAGCAGCTTTAGGCTTCTCAGCTATTACGAGCACTTTCCCTCTTAAGCTCCAGATGCTTATAGGCGATCTTACGTTATCTCGCTTACTAGTCAACATAGGTTTCTCTCCACGAATTAACCAGCGCTCAACTAGTAATCCACGTGGTTTTTCTTTTCAAGCAAAGGGCGCTGGCAACGTTAATGTTAACAAGGCTACATATAGTACGATGCACCATGTACACCTTGACTGGTCATATTGATTAGCGACACCAGGGTGTCCTCGTCTACCAATTATAAAGTATAGAATGAGCGCTATTATCCCGATAGACAGGTAGATCGCACCAAAGCCGTATATCAGCTCGAATAAAACACCAACAACGATAAACGCTACTGGGATCATCGAGCTCAAGACTCTATAACTTGAATCGTTGAGAACGCTTCTAACAATGTGTCCTCCATCAAGTTGACCTATTGGTAGGAGGTTTAAGAATGTCACATAGTAGATTATGTACGAGGCGAAGAGTAAGGGATGAAATAGCAACACACCGTCTACCTGTCTAATACTTAAAAGTACATTAAATACGACACTACCGAACCATATGGGGGTAGCCTGCCCCGCCTCAATGGCCTTCAAAGCCTGTTCTCGTGTTATTACCGGTGACAAATGAAGTCCACACAATCCAAGCACAACAGCTGCTAGAAAGCCCATTAATGGGCCCATTATACCTAGCTTTGCAAGCGCCCGTCTCGATGCAGGTGGAGTTTTTGTTAAGATGACGGCGCCAAGAGTCCCAATGAAGTTTAATTGTATGGGTGGCGCTGGTATCAGTATTGGGCCTTCAGAGACAATTCCGTGTTTCCTGCTTATGTATAAGTGTCCAAGCTCGTGTAATAATAAAGCTACAAGGAAACCTATAGTATAGACCAGTGAAGTTAGAATTAACTGGTCAAGAGCGTCGACACCTAGTAAACCATAGAAGCTTTGAGCCAGCCCATATCCGGTAAAATATATAGTGATAACAGTCGTGACGTTAAGAAACCATTTATACTTAGCTATAGGATGTACGGTCTCTCTAAGTAGAACTAACCTGACTATAGGTCTTGCCCCTTGAATTTGAACCATTAGTACTCTATGTTCATTCAATAGGCGTGCATATAGTTCTTCAAACGTGCTAGATGGTATTGGACTCTGCAAAACGAGCTCTGCAAATACACCATAGAACCTAGACTCTATGACTGATACCCCAGCTTTCGAGAATAGACTCAAGATATCTTCGAACTTCAGGGGTGATGAGTCTATTGACTGGTACAAGCTCGTATCCACCAGACTCACTTGGTCTAGCTATAGACATTGGTAATAAGCCGTTAATTAATTCAACGATCGCTATGTAGACGGGGTCGTAGACCTTTAGCTCGGTTAAGTCAATGAGAGGTGGAGCTCCCATTGATAGCTGTGTCGCTCTAACACCTACAACTCTCGCTATTTCAAACCGTGTCAACCTACTACCAATAACTCTTTTATAAATCTCTTGCAGTTGTAGTGTCAATGAGCAACACCTGCAATACAGGCTAGCCAGGGTCGCTAATGTGTTTAAAACTTAAAAAAGGTTAGATTTGATCTAAGTAGAATAAGTAGCTGGTATTAAAAGCGAGTTTAGAACTCGAACTTAGGCTTGGATTCTTCTTCCTCCTTCTTCTCTTCTTTCTTCTCCTTCTCTTTCTTTAACGGACTCGCCGCGATGATGTCGTCTATCTTTAATATTGCGAGGGCGGCCTCTGCCGCTGTCTTTATCATAGCTTCCTTTACTAGTAGTGGTTCAATGACGTTTCTAGTGGTCATATCCTCGACGATCTCTCCTATTATCACGTCGATTCCAGCGTTCTTCTTGCCTTCTGCGTGCATCTTTCTAAGCTCCATTAGCACTTCTAGCGGATCTTTCCCAGCTGAAGACGCTAGAATCATTGGTATTTCTTCTAGAGCGCTTGCAAACGCCTCAATTGCTAGTTGCTCTTTACCACCAATTTTAGAGGCAAACTCTCTAAGCTTTATGGCGACCTCGATTTCTGCTGCTCCACCTCCAGGCACAATACGCGGGACTCTCATTATGTTTCTTAGTACGTTTAGAGCGTCTTTAATGCTCCTCTCGATCTCGTCGAGCACCATGTCGCTAGCTCCACGCACCAGTATCGTCACAGCTCTTGGATTCTTACAACCCTCTACAAAGACCATCTTATCGTTTCCGACCTTCCTCTCTTCTACTAGCTCAGCGTATCCTAGGTCTTCTGGCTTTAAGTCTCTTATACTACTAACGATCTTACCGCCTGTTGCTCTCTCCAGCTTCTCTAGGTCGCTTCTCTTAACTCTCCTAATAGCCATAATGCCTCTCTTCGCAAGGAAGTGCTGGGCAACTTCATCAATACCCTTCTGGCAGATAACGACATTTGCGCCGACTTCGGCGATCTTGTCTACCATCTCCTTTAACATCTTGGCCTCTTCATCTAAAAAGGCCTTGATCATCTCTGGGCTTGTAATGTTGATCTTTGCTGTGATCTCTGGTTTCTCAACTTCTAGCGCTGCATCCAAAAGGGCTATTCTCGCCTTCTCCACTCTTCTAGGCATGCCTGGGTGAACAACCTCCTTGTCTAGGACAATACCATACACTAGTTGAGTGTCTAGTACGTTTCCTCCCTTCTTCTTCTCAATCTTTACATCGTCAACTCTAAATTCCTTAGTACCGTCAGGTCTAGGCTCAGCCACCGTGAGCGCGGCGTTTATCGCTATTTCTGTAAGCTTATCTGCAACGATATCGCCTCCCACATATTTACTCGCTATTGTCGTCTTCACGATCTTTCTAAGCGTATCTCTATCTTCAATATTGACGGGTATTGATGACTCCCGTAGGATTTTCAACGCCTCTCTAAGGGCTTTTGTATACCCTTCAATAATTATGCTTGGGTGTATGTCTTGATCTAGAAGCTCCTCTGCCTTCGCTAGAAGCGTTCCAGCTAAGACCACGGCGCTGGTGGTTCCATCTCCAACTTCCGCGTCTTGGGCCTTAGCTACCTCGACGAGGAGCTTAGCAGCTGGATGTTGTACCTCCATTTCTTTAACGATAGTAGCACCGTCATTAGTAACTGTAACGTCCCCGAAGCTGTCAACCAGCATTTTATCCAGTCCTCTTGGCCCTAGACTTGTCTTTAAGACTTCAGCGAGAGCCTTCGCCGCTGCAATGTTTGATCTCAATGCGTCTCTTCCAATAGTTCTTTTAGTCCCCTCTTTTAGAATCAACACAGGTATTCCATATAACGCCATTTACACCACCTTCTAGCTCAATTACACGTAATCGACTGGTTCTATATAAACTTTTTTGAAAGAGTTAAATAAATGATCCTTGGTCAGATCATATTTGCATTTCTGGTACGATAACCTCCTCTCGCTTACGCACTCGATGTATTTAAGCTTCTTTTTTTGAGTATTATATGGATGATTGCAATGTACGAGTTGCGATCTAAAGAAGAGCTCGTTAGAGCGCTTAAAGGCAATGATATAGTGCTCATAGAGTACTATGAGCCTCAGAATAAAGATTGCGAGATCATGTATGGATCGATGAAGGAATTTTCAAAGTATGCCGATAAAAATATACTGTTTTGTAGAATCAATGTTAAAGAGCATCCAGAGATCGGTGGAGATGTACCATACGTGCCCGCAGTGAGGTTATACTACAAGGGCGAATTGATATTTGAACAGCTCGGAGCGCTTAGCACAGTAGAGCTTAACTTAAAAGTCATACGCAGAAGCATCAGAGAGGTACTTAATAAACACAATGTTAGGATTAGGGTTTAACACCTTTGATATAATTACCCTACTAGTAACCTTCATATTGGGAGTTGGCGCGAGTTTACCTCCTCAATTATTCTTGAGACTTCGTTTCTCCTCATGTATATGATGTACACTACAGGGTTTTCCATTCTAGCCCTCGGCGATCTCGGGCTGTAAACCCCCTTCTCCCCTAATAGAAGATAGCCGTAATTCAAGGCTTCATTAAGCTCTGCAACGCTTGACGTCTTAATGCAGATCTCGAATTTGTCGTTAAAGTTGAGCTGTTCACGAATGTAGTCTTCCGATACGACCTTTCCACAGATCATGCAACTTCTATCTGGAGCGATCGCTTTGAAGCCGCAATTTGGACATTCAAGCATGCCTTTAGGTCCTTGCGTATTCCACAAATACCGCAAGTGTGAAACAAGGTCTTCTCGTCCCATCTTCACAGCAATCTTATATAGACGACTCGCCTCGGAGAGAGCGGCCCTTCCTCCCCTGAGGATCACGTATTCAAGTTGAGAGGGGGTCAAATTGGTGCTTTCTTCGAGGATCTTGTGTGCTATGAGCTCGCTAAATACGTTAGCCATTCTCTTCGCTTTTTTAACTATCATCTCTCTAGTCGGTCTACTACTATATCCCGCAGCGATATTTTCAACTATCTCTCTCAAGATCTCTCGTGACTTTTCAATAGGCAGTTGTAGTTCGCTTGTAAGAGAGAATATGGCATCTAGCTCTTCAAACGTTTCATCTAGGAGTTTATCGATATTTACCGACTTTTGAGTTTTCCTCTTAGTCGCTTTAGCTCTAGTTTTAGTCTCTCTAGTTTCTTCTTTCTTTTCAACTACAGTTTCTACTTCTGTAGCTCTAGATCTCTGCCTCTTCTTCGAAGCTCTCTCAGCCTTAACTTCATTAGTCTTCTTTCTTCTCGTTGAGATGGCGATCCCCCGGTGTTAAACTAAGTGTTTTAAAGCGTATATTTACTGACTTATAGTTCAGATGATACGTCTTCTTCTAAGGCTCGAGCTATCATATAGCTGAGAACTAGTTTAGCTACACTTCTCTTATTTCTCAACTTCGCTAAGTAGTTAATTACATCGTTGATCGTGGCTTTGTTGGCAAAAACTTCTTGTTTGATCTGCCTTGCTATCGAGTACAATATTCTTTCATACTCGACGTCTGTTTCAACTTTGTCGCTGTAGTATTTATCTATGATCTCATTAACGATATCTCCGACAACGCTCTCGACGCCATCTATGAGTTTCCTCCTATACTGTGCTTTCATGTTAACCCCTTTCGTTAACTCCTATTCTAGAATCTCTTATTAAGCGTTAACATAACACCAGACCATGGCTCTACGCAACCCTTTTTAACCTCATAGCGTCCATTACGACGGGGCTGAAGAACTAGAACGCCAGCACATCGTAGCTCGTAAACCAGCGGTGAAGAGAAGACTGTTACCACTAAACCGCCATGCGACTCTTCGACCCCCATTACAGGTTCATGCCCACGAACAATCATCCTTCCCTCTATTAGTGATAAGGCTCTTTCAGAGACGCTCTTCCCATATAGAATCCCGGCACCCCTTGGAGAGTGAGTGTAAATGTCAATAATGTCCGAAGGATCACTCCACAATACCTGTTCGAGGATCTCATGTTTTTCGTCCTCATTGATCCACGTAAAGGCCTCCACCCAATAATCAGTCTTCAAGACCTTGAGAGGTGGCCCCCCGTGGAGTGCTAAGAATAGACCCTTTTTAATCGCTATTAGTGGAAGGGCATCGAACAATTCCAAGGAGCGATCATAGAGTTCGTTTGAAAGCGAGCCATATTTAGATCTTAGGGTGATCGGGTAGTCGTGAGGGTAAGGCTTTAACCACAAGGGTGGCTCGTGGTTACCCCTTAATAGTACAACTCTATCTGGGAACTTGTTTTTCAATAAGAGCACTAGAGAGAGCGTTTCAACCTGCATATAGCCTCTATCAACGTAGTCTCCTAAAAATATGAACATGGACAATTCTTGCTCATCCCAAAGAGCATTCAATATTGCTAGTAGAGCGTAGTAGTCTCCGTGAAGATCCCCTATGAACACGTACTTACCCTCCCCCCGCAACTCTACAATGGCGTCACTTACTAGTGAAAGTCGCTCTGTAGGGGCTTTCACTACACCTATAGATTCTAGGAGCAACTCTTTAAAGCGCTCTGGGAGGCGTGTAATCTCGAGCGCTTTTTGGTGCAGATCTCTTATAGCATCACTTTTAATTTTGAAAGATAGAGGCGATGAGAAGTGCGTCACCATGTCACACCGTACACAGGGTATATGTAGTAAGAGGTCTTCTTAATATATGGGTGAGTAGTGAAGTCGTCTGTGAACCTCTCGTAAAACCCCCATGCATGTATAATAGCCTCTAGAGGGGCTTTACTCAGCAAGTGTAACTGGATATAGCCTGAGACCAGCTTCGATTGCAATAAGCTATTAAGAAGGGTTGCAAGACTCTCCTCACACAAAGTTGTCACGTGGATCAATAGATGATCTCCACCGAATCGCGTTGAGTAGCGTTGTATAAGGTACTTACGCAGGTACGTATAGTAGTAGTGTTTAACGCCTTTCATGCCAGTTCTACTAGCGATCTTTGCTAGTAACTCCTTTATGTAGACTCTCGAGGCTTCTGGCAAGTGCTGAACTCTAAATAGCTCTAAAAGTAAAAACTCCGCATTTGCAGGGATCTCAATTGGTCGGCTGAACTCGTGTCTAGTAAGTGCTACTCTCAGCGTTTCTGGGTCTTCTAGGGGTATGAGAGTGTCTTTAACAGCCTCACATAGTAGTAGCTTACACGGTGAGTAGTCGACACTCTCCTCTACCGTTGAACAAGCGTCGCGTGAGTAAAAGACGTAGACTGGAGACTTCGTAAACGAATAGTATGATATGAGTGTGTCTAAGGGCTTTTTAAAGCAGGATACACTCGTCTTCTGGTTTTTCTCTACGATGATCACGTTGACTCCACTATCGAATAGCTCTAGAGGTACTATTATATGTCTTGATAAAACCCCTTTCTCAACTAGCGACCTAATAAGCCTTGACGTTTTAGCCGTACTCCATCTAAGCTCTTTGCTAGTTTTCTGAACGCTATTGAGCCTATTTAATAGGGCCACAAGCTTCCATACAAGCTCCTCGTCTATGTTTCCCAAGAGAATCACGGTTAACTATTAGAATAGAGGTAGGAATTAAATGATTTAGCGACCTCCCTGAGGCGATGTGGATCAGGACGCTCGTGCTCATTCACTAGGTCATCAAACCGCGTTTTCATCATGTGTGCTCGGTCAAATGCCTTCCAATCACCACTCATTGTCGGGAGTACTCCTCATCGCTATACATTTATACCTAACATCTCCCTTAATTTACTTTTCACCCTTTCTGCTACGATAGACCCGTCGATCCTGCCACGAAAGACCTTCATAACCTCACTCATAACTATGCTAAACGCCTTATCCGGCCTAGCTAGCAACTTCTCGCGGTTTACACGGATAGAGTTCTCTATGTACTTGTCTAGTTCTTCTAACGGTGGTCTCCTTAACCCTAACGCCTCTACTGCTTGCATTATTGTTGAACCCGGGTTTTTGGCGACATACGTTAGGATCTCTGGTATGGCTTCCTTCGCTACTACGCCCTCGGCAAGGCATTTTACCAGCTCCTCCAACACATCTTCATTAACATCGTCTATGGGAACGCCTTCGCGCCTCAACATCGGAATTGTGTTGACCAATATGCTCGCTATGACGGAGGGTGAAGCTTTTTCTCTATATCTCTCAACGAGGTATTCGTATAGGTCTAACCTGAGATCATTTATTATGGCCATCGCTAGCGACCTGCTTAACCCATGCTTCTCGATGAACCTTTTTAGTTTTAAGTCAGGATGCTCAGGGACAAGCTTATCGGCCGCCATGAGCAGGTCACTAGTGATTAGTATTGGTGGAATATCCGTTTCTGGGTACATCCTAGCTGCACCAGGCCTAGGCCTCATATACCTAGTTGTACCATCTGGATTTGCAGCTCTAGTCTCCTCAGGAACCCCTACTAACGCGTACTTAGCCCTCTCAATGACAGCCTTCAAGGCCGCTCGTGCTTTATCTTCAGAATCAGCAACTAGAACGATAGCGTCTCTCTCTAGATCTGCACTGAGCGCAGAGTATAGCTTCGATGCCTCCTCGCTTGTTATTCCATAGCCTGGAAGCTCATCAGTGTGTATGATGCCTCCAACCTTCCCCCAGGCTTTAGCGTAATCGCTTAGTTCTGTACCAAACCTGCGTCCAGGTTGAACCTCTCTACCTAAAAGCCCCTTAAAGCCTGGTAGTTTAGTGGCAAGTACAACCGTGTTTGGCTGAGAGAGTATCTTCCTTATGAGCTTAGACTGCGTAGTCTTAAACACATCCGTTACATCTACAATAGCTCCATCTATATCCGCTTCGCTAACGCCTCTCTCTAACAGCTCATCTTTAATTTCGAGGAGTTTCAGTTGCCTCTGAACTTCATACTCCACTATCTTGGGGATGAGGTAGAGGTGTTGAACACCCTTGATCTCTACTTTAGCCCCCCTAGAGATACTTATGTTGATATCTTGCCTTATACTACCAAGACCTCGTTTAGCCTTGCCAGTCAATCTCACCAGCTGGCCGATCTTGAGGGCCGCCTTCAACGCGAGCTCTGGGCTATCTATATCTGGAGCTGTAGCGATCTCCACGAGGGGTATGCCAAGCCTGTCGAGAGCGTAACGAACCTCCGTCTCGCTCTCCTCGATCTTCCTAGCAGCATCCTCTTCTAGACAGAGTGTTTGAACCCCGATCTTCCTATCCTCGACGAGGAGCTCACCATTAACTGCTATGAGCATGGTCCTTTGAAACCCACTAACGTTACTACCATCTATGACGATCTTCCTCATGACGTGCACTTCGTCAACAATATGCATTTTTAAAGCCTTGGCTACAGCTAGCGCGACCAATAAGGACTCTTCATCTGGCATGTGTGGTGGCTCTTCATCTGCCTCCACAAGGCACGACGCATCTGACCCTACATCGTAGATATATGCTCTATTCCTCTTCCACTCTAAGAGCGCTGCCGGGTCGACTTCACCAACCTCGCTTCTAGCTGGACGTAGGTAGCGCTTTAAAGTCCACCGGACGCTCTCAGCTGATTCTCCAGTTGTAGGGCATTGACAAAATAGCTTTCTTCTAGTGTTTAGTTGTACGTGGATCTCGAGCCCCACTTTTAAGCCTACATTTCTATAAAAGTCAACACTACTCAAGTTGCCACCTGGGGAAGTACTCTAGTGTATGTCTAGGGTTGAACTCCCCCACAAAGTTTGTTAAGAACAGTTTTCTCACCTCGTTTAGATCCCGAGTGAAAGATCCCAGAATCCACGACAACTTAACATACGCCGTCTCAGGAAGTATATCTCCACCTGGTATAACACCTGCCTCCAGAAGCCTCCTCCCAGTGCTATACACGTTCATATTTACTCTTCCAAATAAGCATTGACTGGTCATTACAACTGGAATCCCACTCTCGACAGCCCTTTTGATCGAGTCTATTAGCCTGTTCGGCATGTGCCCTAGACCGGTCCCCTCAATTACTATTCCATGAAACCCCTTGTCTACGAGCATATCTATTACCTCCTGTTGTAATCCAGGGTAAACCTTTACAATAGCAACTTTGTCGTCAAACTTAGCCTTTAAAATAGGTTCTTTCTGCCCTCTATACTCAACTATTCTTCCAACTATTTTGATCTCTCTTGAAAGCGGATTGACAAGAGCTATCGGCTTATCATTTATAGATTGAAAAGCGTCTCGTCTACTTGTATGCATCTTCCTAGCTTTCACCCCTCTATGTACAGCACTGAGCTCGTCTGACGAAAAACTGTGCATTACAATGACGGACTCTGCAAATGGAGCACGCGTAGCTACTAACACGGCGCTTATGAGGTTTAAAGCGGCATCTGTACTAGGCCTATCACTACTTCTCTGAGCGCCCACAAAGACTATTGGAACCGGCTTGTTCATTATTGAAAATGCTAGGGCTGAGGCAGAGAAAGACATGGTATCAGTTCCGTGCGCTATAACCACACCATCAACTCCACCAGTTAATTCTCTATACACCTCTCTCGCCATAAACTCCCAGTGTTGAGGAGTCATGTCTTCGCTAAATATACTCATGATCTCTCTAGACGTTAGAAAGGCGATCTCGCTTAGCTCGGGAATCCACTCAACGATCTCTTCAGCCCTTAGCGCCGGGCTCACAGCGCCGGTCTCGTAGTCGACTTTCGAGGCTATTGTGCCTCCCGTGCTGATCAACGATGCTCTAGGGAGCTTTATACCAGATGCGGAGATACGCGCCTCGATAACCCCCTGTCCTTTAGCTTTTTCTCTAGAGTCGAGCCTCTCTATGCTCTCGATCTTTTCAACATCCACCCCTATATTATAGCCATTTTCAAGCTTCACTACGAGAATACTCGAGCTAGAATAAAGCTCTGGTCTCGGCATTAAAAGTCCTCTAAATACCGTTCCATCTTTCAACTTCAACAATACTCGATCTCCAGGGTTTATGCCAAGAGTTCTTAACAAATCAGCTAGTTTTCCAGTGTAGCCGTAATAGATGTTCACAGATGCCACCTCGTAGTTAAATTCAGAACCAGCCGTGATCTACTACTTATAATAGCTATCAGGTTAAAGGGTTACTTGCCCCCCAAGCGCGTCTCTATGGGCTGTTAAAAACCAGCTGGAGACTCCACTGCTGCAGCTTTTAAGAATCTTCTAACGTATTCAACCCTATTTCTAACTCTTGGCGGCTTATTCTTCTTTGGTTTTGGCGGAATTTTTGGTGTTGCGCTTCTAACTTTTCCAGCTTTTGTAAGCGAGCCGTGAGTTGGCATTCCACATACACCCTGCGATTTCTAGACGCATAGAGGTATTTAAAAATGCTTTTTCACTTAACACATATTGACTGGGTAAAGAACATGGACTCGCAAACTAGTAAGATTTACCTCGTAGAGTCGATCATTGGTATATTCTTAGTGAATGAGGGTAAAGAGATAGTAGATCGTGTTGAACCACCACAAAGTCTAGACGACTTAGTCGAGTACCTTATAAGCATTGAGAAGGGCGAGCCAACCCCTCAACACGAGAAGGCGGCCGAGAAGATCAAAGAGAAAGGGTGTGCTCAAGTAGTCGTAGAGCACTATAGTACTGCAAGAGTATTCTCGCAAGCAGGATTAACTCCAGAGGTGCAACCTGGAAATCCAGTAGCAGTATACATTAGATCTAAAGTTCCAGAGTTAGCTGTTAAATACGGCTTTGTATCTTCTATTGAGGAGTACTACAGCAAGCTACATGAGGTGATGATGGAGTACACTAGGAGGAAATTAAGAAGAGAAGCTCAGAAGAGAGACTTACTAGCTGTCCAGGCGATTAGAGCTATTGACGACATTGACAGGACGATAAACTTATATATTGCTAGACTTAGAGAGTGGTATAGCATACACTTCCCAGAGCTAGACGAGCTCGTTAAAGAACATAGAGACTATGCAAGGTTGGTATACGAGTTAAAACATAGAAACAACTTCACGATCGAAAATCTCCAAAAGCTAGGTCTTTCCGAAGAACGTGCAGCAAAGATAGCCGAGGCGGCTTCCAAGAGCATTGGCGCTGATCTAAGCGACTTCGACCTAGAGTATATTGGGGTGCTTGCGGGAATAATCTTAGAGCTGTACAACCTCCGAGAGACTCTAGAGCGCTACATTGACACGGTCATGAAAGAGGTCGCTCCAAACATAGTCGCTTTAGTTGGCCCGAAGCTAGGCGCTAGATTACTAAGCCTAGCTGGAGGTCTACAAAAACTTGCCACATTACCAGCTAGTACGATACAAGTCCTCGGCGCTGAGAAAGCTCTATTTAGAGCTCTTCGAACCGGTGGCAAGCCACCTAAGCACGGAGTAATATTCCAGCACCCTGCAATCCATAAAAGCCCAAGGTGGCAGAGAGGTAAAATCGCAAGGGCTTTAGCGGCTAAGCTAGCTATAGCTGCGAAAGTAGACTACTTCACAGGCAGGTTCATTGGAGACAAACTCGCAAAAGAGTTCGAGGAGAGAGTCGAAGAGATCAAGAAGCTATATCCAAAGCCGCCACCAAAAGTAGAAAAACCCAAAGCACCACCAAAAGAAAAGAAAAAGAAGGAGAAGAGGTAAAGTAGGTTAAGGTGGTATATGTGAGCGCTGTAGTTACAGTCAAACCACATGATAGGTATAGAGGCGTTTATATCGTTGAATTTGAAGATGGAAGTATTAGGCTTGCAACAAAGAACTTGGTTCCCGGTCACAGGGTCTATGGCGAGAGGTTAATAAAATACGGAGGAGTAGAGTATCGCGAGTGGAACGCCTTTAGAAGCAAGCTTGCAGGAGCCCTAATGAACGGCCTCGCAGAGCAGCCGATCTCTGAAGGTGACAAAATACTCTATCTAGGCGTAGCATCAGGCACCACCGCGAGTCACATATCTGATATTGTAGGGTATAAAGGTAAAATCTACGGCGTAGACATAGCTCCTAGAGTAATGAGAGAGTTCATAATCGTCGCAGAGGTTAGGAAAAACCTATACCCAATCCTTGGAGACGCCCGAAAACCCCAGGAATACAGACATGTCGTTGAAGTCGTTGAAGGGATTTACGCTGACATCGCCCAGCCAGAACAAGCTTCGATAGTAGCAGATAATGCAGATATGTTTTTAAAAGATGGCGGTTATCTTCTACTAGCGATCAAAGCTAGAAGCATCGACGTGACAAAAGAGCCCAGCGAGATCTACAGGAGAGAGATCAACACTTTAAAAGAGAGAGGTTTTGAGATAGTAGATGTAGTTCACTTGGAGCCTTACGATAAGGATCACGCAATGATCTTAGCGAGGTTCTATAGAAGAAGGTAATGGTTTAAAACAACTCAAAGCTAATTAGGGCTGTTCTTTAAATATAGTACTTAGAGCTTGGGAACGGGTTGGTTTTTGCAAGACACCTTTATCGTTGAGCGTGTTTTAAGTATAATTAAACGGTCGAAAGCCAGAGCTGAGCTAATACTATATCCACGTGAAGGTCGAAGCGTAGACATAGTTACACGCGTTAATGAACGTCCTGTTTTAATGAAAATAACGTATACAACAACGTCTCTAACTGAAGATGAGATATCAGACCTTAGAAAGGCTAGATCGGCATATAGTGCTTCAACGATAGTTGTAGCTGTGAAGAATAAGAGAGGAGATCTTGAAAGCGAGGTAGTATACTTTAAGCATGGTAGCTACGTGATCACCCCCGAAACGCTTGAAAACATACTATCTAGAAATGAATGCCCGCTAGTTGCTCATATTCGAGGAAACTACGTTTTAAAGATCAACTCCGAGAAGTTTAAGAAAAGAGCCAAAGAACTAGGGCTTACGAGAGGGGACATAGCAGAGTACCTTGGAGTTACAAGAAAAGCTGTATACATGTATGAACGTGGAGAGATGTACATCGACCTAGAAAAGGGGCTTAAGCTAGCGAGCATAATGGGCGAGGACATTTTCGAGGAATTTAACCCCCTCAAGGACGTTGGTGAGCTAGATCAAACTACAAAAGAGCCCTCTCAACCGAGAGATGCATTGGAGGAAGCA
>Ga0326760_1000475_pt1 | contig 21294 bp, 18 predicted proteins | sample GCREP_S_FD_207668 | JGI IMG/M metagenome (GOLD analysis project Ga0326760, IMG submission 207668) | Hot spring sediment microbial communities from Geyser Creek Basin, Yellowstone National Park, WY, United States - GCR.EP_S | ecosystem: Environmental > Aquatic > Thermal springs > Near-boiling... | reverse complement strand
TCCGATGACGAAACTCCCCAAGCGGTTGAGGTCGTGAAGGAAAGCGCCGTGAGGCTGACCGTTGGGAGATGGCGAAAAGCCCTGCTCGTTTGGGGCAAAACTGCCAGCAAACCTAACTTCGCCGTCATAAAACTTTCGCTGACGCCGAAAGAACCGAAGCAAGGTCAGCAGTTGAAGGCTGTCATCACTTTGCTCAACAATGGCTTGGTGAGCGGGAACGCAAACTTAGCGCTTTACCTTGACACCGTTTCGCCACAAACCCTGCTGGCTAAGCAAACCATCACTGTTGCATCAGGTCAGCAAAAGGATGTCAGTGTCGTCGTTGGGACAGAAGGAATTGACGGTCAGCGGAAATTGATTGTCCGCATTGAACCTGTCAAGCCGAAAGAGGAGTTGGCGTTAGCCGATAACGAACGGGAAATCGCTTTCAATGTCTCGGCGGATTACTCCCGTTGGCGTTTCGGTTTTGAAATCGCTGTCCACGCAGATGGCATTCGCAGGCTGGATGAACCCGTGACCGTTGATGTTGATTGGGGCAAATTGGCAGGTGTGCCTAAAGACACCTTCATTGACCCGAACAGCGTTCGGGTATTGGAAATTGCGGGCGGCAGTCAAAAAGTTGTGCCCTGCACTTTTGAACCCGACGGACCGCAAAGCAACAATGGCAAACTGGTTTTCCTGCTCACAGGCGAAACCGCACCGAACGATGTCCGTCGTTTCCGAGTCATCGCCGATGTTCTGGGAAAAATCCGCTACTTCCCTTTGCCGCCAAGTTTGCTTTGGGACGAAAACGCGAAAACGGTGACAACGCCCTTCTACCGACTGAAGTTTGGCGATGACGGGATGGTTCGTGAGTGGGTGAGTTTGATGCCCAATGCGCCGAAGCAAAGTTTTTTGAGAAGTCTCGGCGTCTCATCGGCTCAAACGGGTTGGGTTGACGAAGTTGGAGAAGTTGAGGCAATAAAGTGCCTGAGCATCAATGCCGTGAGCGTTGTCATCCAAGTCGTGAAGCGACTTCAAGGCGGTTTTCGTGTCGTCCGAACTTTCACCTTCTACCCGCGCCATTTCGTCGTTGAGATTGAAGCCAACAAATCCGGCATCCGAGATTACAGCCGAGCCTATTACTTGCTGCCGTGCAAATTCGCCGACGATAAAGGCAATGAAGCGGTTGTGGACGGAAAGGGTGAGGGCGAAGGCGTTATCGGCAAGAACCCGCAACCGAAATGGTATGCCGTTTACTCGGATGCTTGGGCTCACTCCTGCGTTGCCCTTTCCCGATTTGACGGTCTGACCTATTGGGATGTGGAAGGTGCTTGGGGCGGAATTGCTTTCGGCACTAATCAGACAAAAGGCATCAGGCTCGCTTATGTTTTGCATGGCGGTCAAAAGGACGCGACTTTCGCCGCTTGGGATTACGAACGGTTGACGAAACCGCCCAAGGTCGTTGCTGCTCCGATCAAGAAAGGGGAGTGATGGGTTGCTTTGGGCGAAATTAGTTTTACTCATTGGGTTCGCGCTCACTTTGAATTTGCTCCAGCCCGAGCCCGGTAAAGTCGAGCAGGACACGATTGACCTTAGCGTTGAGTTCCAAACCATTGAGCATTTCGGGGCGTCCGATTGCTGGACTATTGAGCCCATTGGCAAGTTCTGGTCGGAACAGAACAAACAACGCATTGCTGACCTGCTTTTCTCACTTGACAAAGGGATTGGGCTCTCGTGTTGGCGGTTTAACATTGGCGCAGGGCTTGATGACACTATGCCCGTTCCCTACCGAACCGTTGAATCCTTTGCAATTGCGGAAGGTGTTTACGACTGGAGCAGGTGTGCGGGACAGCGTTGGTTTCTGAGGGCGGCGAAAAATCGTGGTGTCCCTTACTTTCTCGCTTTCGTCAACAGCCCGCCAAGATTTTTGACGAAAAACGGTCACCCTTACTGTGATCCTGAAGTCGGGACAACCAACCTTCGTGAGGGTGCTGAAGGGGCTTTCGCCCGCTACATAGCAGACATCATCAGCCACTTCCACAACAACTCTGACGAATCGGAACGAATCACTTTCAACTTTGTCAGCCCGGTCAACGAGCCGCAGTGGGAATGGAACGGTCCTTGGCAAGAGGGGAACCGAGCCAGCAACGATGACATCCGCAAGATTGTCAAGGCACTTCACGCCGAACTTAAGCGCCGAAATTTGCCCACCGAAATCGTCATTCCTGAATCGGGCGACTTGCCGCACATGTGGAGCGGCAGGGAGAAATATGGCGGTTTTTACGGTCGCTACATCCGAGAGTTTTGCGGCGACACAGAAATCGCTCCCTTGCTCAACTATCGGCTCTCCTACCACAGTTACTGGTCAGATGCGCCCTATCAAGTTGTCGCCTTCAGGAAGCGCCTGAGAGAAGAACTCGGGTTGTTCCCCGGCTGGCGCTTGTGGCAGACGGAATATTGCGTCATGGAGCACAACCGGGATTTGACGATGGCGACGGCTTTGAGGGTCGCGAGGGTCATTCAACTTGACTTGACAATCGTTGGCGTCACTGCTTGGCACTGGTGGTTAGCGGTCAGCATATGGGACTACAAGGACGGTTTGCTCTTCACCGACTGGAAAAAGCCGGGTGACCCAGAGAACATCATCGTGCCGAAACTTTTCTGGGCATTCGGCAACTTCAGCAAGTTCGTTCGCCCGGGAATGAAACGAGTTCTTTTGTCCCGCGACAACGAGGCTAATGTCAATGGTTTGCTCGGTTCAGCCTTCCGGGACCCTGAAAGCGGCAAGGTCGTCCTTGTCTATGTCAACATGCAGAATGCTCCTGTTCGGCTGCTTCTGAATTGGCGTGGGGACGAGAAGCGAAAGGTCGATCGCCTCACCCCTTTCGTGACTTCAGAGAACCCAGAGGACAACTTGCGCCCATATCCCAGCGTTCCCGCTACTGGACCAATTGAGATTCCGCCCCGTTCGGTGGTCACTTTGGTTGGTGAGCCGCCGCGTGACGCAGGAAGTTGAGTTGCGACAGAGTTCAAATCCGAGAATTTGACTGAGTGAGGGGGTGACAGTATGGCTGTTGAGAAAGTGCCGTATGGAGGTTGGCAGAACTGCTACAAAGTGAGCAACGGAATTGTGGAACTGGTCGCAACTGCCGATGTCGGTCCGAGGCTCATTCGCTTCGGCTTTGTCGGGGGCGAAAACGAGTTTGCCGAAATTCCCGAACAATTGGGCTTGACCGGTGGCGATGTCAGGCGAAATTATGGCGGGCACAGACTTTGGCACGCACCTGAGGTCAAAGAGCGAACTTACTACCCTGACAATGAACCAGTGGAAGTAGAAGTGCTCAGCGATTTCGCCCTGAGACTCACGCCGCCGCTTGAAAGAACGACTGGCATCCAGAAGGCTATTCTCGTCGAAATGTCGCCGAACGAGGCTTATGTCAAGGTGACGCACTTTTTGACCAACAGGAACCTTTGGGCGATTGAACTTGCGCCTTGGGCTCTGACGATGATGGCAAAAGGCGGGAGAGCAATTGTCCCAATGCCGCCATACATCCCGCATCCCGAAAAGGTCTTGCCGGCATGCCCGCTCGTCCTTTGGCATTACACCGACATGAGTGACCCGAGGTGGCACTGGGGCAAAAAATACATCGTCCTTTGTCAGGACCCAAATGCGACGCTGCCGCAGAAAATCGGAATCGGCAACCTGCACGGCTGGGTTGCATATGTCAATGGTGACCGAGTTTTCATTAAGCGCTACAAGCACATTGAAGGTGCACCCTACCCCGACTTCGGCAGTTCAACCGAACTGTTCACAAACGCAATCACCGTTGAGGTGGAAACACTCGGTCCGTTGACAAGGCTCGAGCCGGGCGAAACAGTAACCCATGTCGAGCATTGGTTCCTGTTCAAAGGCATCAAGGTCGGTGAAACCGAAGACGAAATTGCGGAAGCGTTGGAGCCGCTCGTTCAAAAGACAAGGGAAATCATCGGCAACAGCGATTGAGCCGTTAGGCGGCTTGGGCATTATTGCCCTGTTTGCAGATTTTGAGGTGAGGTGAAAATGCGCTGCCTTGTTTGGCTGGCAACGGTGGTTTGTTTCGGTTTTGGGGTTGCAGCAAATCTCGCAGTGCAAAAAAGCGCAGTGAATTTCAAGCCGCTTTCGGTCTCCGAACATTTCGGTCCGTTCAAAAGTTGGCTTGATGTCAAAAGGGACTTCGGCGCTAAGGGCGATGGGATTTCCGACGACACCGATGCATTGCAACGGGCTTTGGACGCAATCCGGTCGGAAAACTCAAAAGCGTCCGTCGTTTTCATCCCTGCAGGAACTTACCGCATCACCAGAACTTTGCAACTTGTCCGCAAAGTTCATGCCGAATCGCAACACATCATCGTTATCGGCGAACACCCGGAGAAAACAGTTATCCGCTGGGATGGTGGACCTGATGGTGTGATGGTAGCGAGCAACGCTTGGTATGCTTCAATCCGCAGGCTCACCTTTGATGGTGCAGGAAAGGCGAAAACGGCTGTTTTGTGCGGTCCGAACTTCGTGACCTACAACGAGTTCACCGACATTGTTTTCCGAGACCTTGCTTTCGGCATCGAGGCTGGGCGAATGGACACTCAAGGCGTGGCTGAAACAGTGGTCGCCCGTTGCCGCTTCTACCGATGTTCGCAGGCGGGTATCAGCATCCAAAACTGGAACTCCCTTGACTGGTTCGTTTGGCATTGCGTTTTCGAAGACTGTCGCTTCGGTGTCACCAATGTCTTCGGTGCAGGCAACTTCCACATTTACGAGAGCATTTTCAGGCGCTCAAAGGAAGCGGATGCAAGCATGGGACATGCAGGCTACTTTTCCCTTCGTGGGAACATCTCGCTCAACTCTCAAGCCTTCTTCAAAGCGGGTTGGCTTAACGCTTGCGGTTTCGTGACCTTGCAACGCAATATCGTGATTGAGCCTAAGGGGACTGCCGTTGAAGTCAACAACATCGGACCCCTGTTGCTCATTGACAACATTTTCGTCTCGAAGACAGCACCTGTCGTCAAGGTTCGGAGGGATGCAGGCTTTTTCTCCATCGGTAACACCTTTACGGTCAAAAACGCAGTTGATGCGAACCCGCAGGCTGTTAGGTTGGACGAGAAGTTTGTCCCAACACTGAAGGTCAAACCCGAAATCGTTGAGCCCAAGACGCTCCCGCTGGAGCATGGCAACTTGATTGAAGTGCCGGAAGGCGCAAAAGGAACGGACATCCAACGGGTCATTGACTTCGCTTCCCGGAACAAGAAGCGGGCAATTGTTCACTTGCCTGCCGGGGTTTATCCAATTGACAAGCCAATCGTAATCCCGCCCAGAAGCGATTTGAGGTTGGTTGGAGATGGTGGGAAAACGATTTTGCGCTGGGTTGGGGCTGAAGGTGGGACGGTCTTGCGAGTTGTCGGTCCAACGCATCTTGGCTTGCATGATTTGATGATTGACGGCGCTCGCAGTGCGAATGGCATGGTCGTGGAAAATTGCAGTCAAAAGTTTGCCCGAGTCATCGCTGACCAAATCAACATTGCAGGTGCCCGCGAAATTGGGTTGCTGGTGGAAACTCCAAAGCATGTTGATGTTTGGCTGTTCAATATCAACCACGGCGACTGCAAAGTCGGTGTCAAGGTGAACAGTGGCAGGTTGATAATCTTCAGCGGCGCTTCAAGCAACAACGAACTGAGTTACGAAGTTGCAGGTGACGGTGAGTTGCTCGTTCGAGACATTTGGTATGAGACAGGCGCTTACCCGCGTTTCGCTTTGTTCCGAGATTCTGGGACATTCACCATGCACGCTGCCCGAGTTGCCACTCCCGATAAGCCTGCTGATGTCCCAGTGGTTGAACTGAGCGATTTTCGGGGCATGGTTACCTTCATTGCCACAGACTTTGTCAGCGCTCCACAATCGCAGCGCCCGAAAGTTTTCGTCGGCGGCGAAGGGAAGGCGACGAAATTGCTCCTTCTCGGCTGCGGAGGCGACAGCGACTCCGACTTGTTAGTCAATCGCTCTCCTTATGCCGCCGTATCTGTCCTTTACGCCTTCAAGATGCTTCCCGGCGGTGCTTGGTCACCAGTGGGGCAAATCGGCGCAAAGAAGGTTGAACCTGAGTTTTTGCGCCAAATGCTCGCCCAAACCAGACAATGCATGCCGAAAGAAATCGGTCCACTGCCCGGAACTGTAACCGATTTGAGGTTTCATCGTGTCCTCATCTTCAACACCCGCAACGGTTTGGTTTTGAAGCGGTGAGAGGATTGGTGGCAACTCTAACGGACTGCAGGACAGGGCTTTAGGATAAGTGGGGAGAGGTTTTTAGCACGCAGGTAAGCGAGGCTGCAAAACTTCACTTCAGCCAGTCCCAAACATGCTTGCCCTACTTCACGAGTGCATAAGTGTTTTCCCTCATACTCTGTCAAGAGAGAGGTGTAGGAAAATGCGAGAAAAAATGAGGCGGGAGCGGATGGGAATTGAACCCACCCACCGCCTTTTGGGCGGTGCACAGGATTTGAAGTTCGCAACACAAACGAAATTCGGTTTCGCCCCGTAAAACTTAGCCCTCTCAAAAACCCGCCACTTCAAAAATCCTGCGCACTTACGAATTGGGAGGTGAAATGCTGTGGCTGTTGCATTGCGGTTTGAAGGGCTCACTTTAATTCCTTCCGACTTCAACGCTGCTTTAGACGCTTTCATCCTCTCCCGCCAAGTCAAAAATCTGTCCAGCACTTCGGTGAACTGGTATCGGGAGCGTCTTGGAAGGTTCGCCCAATTTTGCCAGCAACGGGGCGAAACTCCGTCCAACTTCCGCCGTGAAACCGTCATGGCTTTCCTTTACTTCCGACTTCAACGAGCGACACCGCAAACCGTTAACGGAGACCTTCGTGCCATCAAAACATTCGCCCGATGGCTCATTCGTGAAGGTTTCCGCAACGATGACCCAACGCAAGGCATAGAAAAACTCAAAGAGCCCGTCCACTATCCACGCACATTGTCGGACGAACAAATTGCCGCTTTAGTCAACACAATCGCAAAGCACGCCCACACTTTCAGCGGTTTGCGTGACTTGACTTTCGTTTGCTTGCTTTTGGACACAGGTTTGCGCTTAAACGAAGCGCTCAACCTGAAACTTTCCGACATTGACCTCTCTCAAGGCTTCGTTCGGGTTATCGGAAAAGGCAACAAAGAGCGGTTCGTTCCCGTCGGTGAAAGCGTCAAAGTCTTGTTGCAGCGATATTTGATGCGACGCTTACAAGTCAACAACGCAGGTGATTGGCTCTTTATCACGACGGTAGCGACACGATGGAGCAAAAGAGGGGCGCAAAAGAGTGTTCTTCTTTGGAGCAAACGGGCAAAGATTGAAGGCGTTCGTGTTTCGCCTCACAGTTTGCGGTTCACTTTCGTTCGCCGTTGGCTCAAATCTGGTGGCGACAGCATCGTGTTGCAGCGAATTTTGGGTCACTCAACTCCCGTCATGACCGCTTATTACGCCCGATTGTTCGCAACCGACTTGAAAGACGCCCACAAACGACATTCGCCGATTGACGCACTTGCACCGACGCTGAAACTGCCGAGACAGCGGATTAAGTGACGAAGCGACGGCAGAATTGGCAATAGCCCGCTTAGCGTGCCGAAATTCGGCGCACTGCCGAGCGGGCTTTCGTTTTTGCGTCCGTTGCGGACGGCGAATGCCCCACCCCAGCCCCGCCCACCTTTATTCGCCTCTGTGCGCAAAAGGGTCAAAAAAGGTTGGTGCAACGAAGTCACCAATTCACCAATCAATCCAACCCGTCGCATCGGGAATGTAACGCCAAACACCCTCGTTGACCAATTTTATTGCCCCACAGTCAACGCAAATCTGTGCGGGTTCATTTCGCCAACCGATATTTCCCGTTCGCCAGTTTTTGTGCGAGCAACGAGCGTCGGGTTTGAGTGGGATTTTGACCGTGTATTCCCGTCCAAGCAGCACGGTTTGGAAGGTCAAAAAGCGTTTGTCGCTTGCTTTGTTCGGTTGTTCGCTGCGATACAAAGCGGGACGGGTTTCGCTGTGCCGACGAAACTCGTCGTGCCGACGAAATTGACTGACGGGCGCAAAGGAAGCGGTTGCAGGTCTTATCAGCAACGCAACTTCGTCTTTTGCGTAAGGGCGATTTTCGTAAGCGTTCCAGTAAGGCGGACGACCCTCTCTCGCACGAAGTTCGTTTATCCGTGACATCCAAACACTGCGAAACTCGGGGTCTTGTTGTAATCGCAAGCAAGTTTTCATTCGCAGGTAACGGAAACGAAGTTGGGCTCGTTTGCGGTAGTAGGCTTCACGGCAGGACGCACAACAAAAAACTCGGGCTCTCCAGTTTGGCACGAAAGTTTGCCCGCAGTTTTTGCAAGACTTCGTTTTCGTCACTGCGAACCCGTTTGCTGCGTTCATTTTTCCCGTCACCTCTCATCGGCAGTGCGTTGAATTTTTTGTTGCGCGACGCCGCTTGGCGACGCCGCCAACCCGCAGCGCTTGCGCTCGCAGCGGTTGCGGAACTTTTGTCGTTGCGCACGCTACAGCGATTTATTTAAGGTGCAAAAGCCCGACTTTCGTGCCGAAATTTGCTGCCGTTTTTCAGCGCACTCAGTTTTGTCCGCTTTAAGTCACGGGTTAAGCGGGCAAGGATTGGGATAAATTCGCCCATCTCAATGGGTAGCCAGACATGGATTTGGAAGTTGTTGGCTCTAATGAGAGGGCGATGGATTTTTGTTGTGGCACGGTAGCGGACGGGTTTGGTTAAAAAGTCATCCCGTTCCACTACCCGCTCTAACAACTTCACGACCAAACCGTTGCGCCAATACAGCGTTTTGGCTTTCATTGACCATCAGCCTCCCAATCCATAGGCGTCTTACATGCAGGACACAAAGGCGGCAACAAAGCCGCAGCGTTAGTAGTTTCGCTGTGACCGCAACGAGGACAGTGAACTTTTTGGGGTTGTAAGTTAGGAAAAGCGACAGGGATGACTTCATCGGTTTCTAAGTCCACGACGGCAGGTTGGTCTTTTCGTGACAAAACTTCAGCCCACCATGCATCAATCCATGCTTCAGTGTCAATGTAGCCGTCTTCGTCAGGTTGAGGTTCGCAGTTTAGTGTAGGTGTAGGATTGTCTTCGTCAGTGTAGTGCATAACTTCACCGCAGGTTGGGCAACGAGGGGCTGCGAGCATAAAGGCGTCAGGGGAGACATAACGCCACGAACCGCAGCGGGGACAAGTGACCCTAACTTCCAAGCCGCTATCGGCAGCGTTCGTGCGTTCGCAAGCGTTCAAAGCATGCGAACGCTCATTTTTGCTAATACTGCTTGGCGTTTTTAACGATGCGTTCGTGCGTTCGCCGTTTTCAATAACATCGGGGTTGGCTGTCGGGTTTGCTTCGTCTTGATGCGTTGCGCCTAGATAATGTTCCGTGAACGCATGAACGCATGCACAAAAATCCCAATCCTGCTTAGCGTTTTCAAGCGTTCGTGGGTCATGAACGCTCATGAACGCATGAACGCTTGAACCTTCATCGTCTTGTGGCAAGTTTTTCTGTGAATTTTGCGGGGTAGGTTGTTCGGGCTCAGGTCGCCATATAGTTGCCACTTGTTCAGGTGTCGGTAACAGGTCATTCATTAAGGTAGTAGATGCAACAACACGCCACACTTTTTCACGGCGTTCTGGCGATTGCTCATCAACAACAATTTCTTTGGCTTTCAGGCGGTTGAGGCGACAGCGGACGGCGGTTGGTGACAGGTTGAGCGTTTGAGCGATTTCTTTGACAGTCATTGGAGTGTCACTGGTGCGCAAGACATCTACGATTTGGCGCTCTCCCTCGCTTAGGGCAAAGGCACGGGTCTTGGCAAAGGCAGGGGCGACAAGTTGGCGAACGAGGGCATAATCGGCAAGGTCGGCGATAATGGTGACGCTTTCGTCAGTAATGGCGTGCTGGCGGTGTTGCAAGTGCCAAATGGAGGATGCGGCGATGAGTCGTAGCAGGTTAGCCGCATCCCGATAATCTCGCTCAGCAGGCGGCAATTGGCTTAGCAACGCCATCAGGGCATCTGCAAAGGGGATAACAACACGCCAAGTTCGCCGTTGCGCCCATTCCATAAAGGCGACAACGGGTTGGCGCAAAGCATCGGGGTCGGGTCGTTCGCTGTCTTGCCATTGGCGGGCAATGGCGGACAGAACGCTTTGGCGCTTTTCGGGCGTTTCTTTAACCTCTACAACGAAGAAGCGGGTAACCAGTTGTTCATCTTTAGGCAAATCTACTCGGGTGCTAATCAGAGTGATTTGGCGGGGCAGCTTGAGGGTTCTGGCTTTAGCCCGCCCACCAACCCATTCGGTCAACAAGTAATCGGCGCTGTCGTTGTTATCCTGCCAAAGCAGAGTGCGCAAGATGGTGCTGGCGATGCTCTCGCTGTCTAAGTTGGGCAACTCAAGCCAATTCAGCAAGGTGGCGGGTTTAAGGGGATGAACGAGCAAGGCACGAGCGCTTGTGCCGACGATGGTTCGGCGATGGCAAGGTGGGATGGCAGCGCTAACAGCATTCACTAACGCTGATTTCCCTGCTCCCGTCGTGCCAACAACAAGGGCATGAACGGGATTGGGTAAGATACGGGTTGTGGCAATAAGCAAAAGGAGTTGGGCATTGTCGTCTTCGGCGACAACACCAGCGGCGTCGCACAGGCGTTTGGCAGCATCGGCGACAGGATTTGGGGCGTCCAGCACGGGTCGGGCGCGTTCAAAGAGTTCCTCATCGCTGAGTTGGCAGAAGGGGCAAATTGACGGGTTGGAAGTTGGTAGCGTTGAACCGTTCTGCGGAACTTCCTCTGGCAGTTCAAAGGGTTTGGCTGCCTCAAGCAAGGCGCGAATGTCAACTCGTTGGGCAACTGCGTCGGCAGCGTCGCCTTTTTCTGGAGCGTCACTCCATTCAACCCAACGGACATCGGTCGCGCCCAACTCCAGCAAACGCTTGCCAATCCGTTCCATGTGCTTGCGTCCTGCGTTGTCGTTGTCCGCCCACAAATAGATTGTTTGGACGCGCTCAATGACTTGCCTAAGCGGTTCATCAGCAGGGTCGCAGGTTGCGCCGTAAGTGGCGACAGCGGGGATACCAACCGACCACAGGGCTTCGGCGCATTTCTCACCTTCCACGATGACCACGAAGTCAGCGTTTTGAAGTTTATGGATACCGTAAAGCGGCAGGTCGGCAACTTTCAAATCGCCTTGCGCCTTGCGCCCATCGGGATGTTTCCAAATGAAAGTCTTTCTGCCGTTGCGCTCAATGCGTTCATGCAGCGCGACCAAAGCGCCATTGGGGTCGCGGACTTCAAAGGTGATACGGCGCTCAAAGTCTTGGTCGGTTCGCAGGTCTTTCGGAGTAATGCCGAGCATGTTGCAAATAGTATCAATAGCGCAACCCGCAAAGCAGTGTAGGAGAATCCGCCCATTACTTTCGGTCACGGACAGCGATGGCTTAGCATCGTCGTGCGCGGGGCAATGGGCTTGCCATTGACCATTCGCAAGTTGGCGGGGCTTTAAGCCTTTGGCTTCGAGCAGGTTGATAAACTCGTGAAGTTGCATAAACATCACGCCGCCTTGTTGGACACCCGCCTACCCAAAGAAGGGAACGGCAGGCAAAGCGGTGCGTTAGCGGCTGGGTAGACGCTGCCGATTTTCGGCAGGGCGTTAGGCGGCGTGGAAAAAGACACAACCGCCAACGCACCGCAAGGCGGCGCTACTGGGGGCGCGACGGAGGCGAGGAACTACAGCGGAAAGCCAAGCGTTTGAAGCCGTGTTTGGAGGCGGTTTCTCACAAAAGTATGCAAACCGCTCTTCAAACCACCTTTGCATCAACAAAACTTTTGCACAAATTTCAACTTCATCGCCATCATCGTCATCAAACCCCAAAAACTCCCAAAGAACTTCTTTCGCTTCTTTGCGCTCTTTCGCTAACATCGCAAAAATGCGCTGAAGTCGCTTCCAAACTCGTGGATTTCGTAATTGTAGTCTTGTCACATTGAAGGTTAAAGAAACCAGATTTTGTCGGAGTGGAAAGATGGGCGTAAAATTCGGAGGAAAAACAGACGAAGTTAAGCCCGCAGTTGCGGGCGGAGGTGATGGACAAGACAAAGCGAGAGTAGTTTGGTCTTGAGTTTCTGGAGCGCTATCAATTTTTTGCTTTTGTATCACCAACTCTCGCTTTGTCATTGCCATCACCTCCGCAAAAAATTTTGCCACAATTCGCAACAGTTGTAAACATCGCATCCGCACCGCAGCGAATTTCGCCGCCGTTCCACATCGTCACGCATCCCAACTTTCCATTCCATCGCTACAACCCAAACCCGAACCTGCGACACGGTTGTTTTTCCGTGGCTTTCGTGTTAATACTGTCAAGCGGGAGCAAAAATCCTGTGCACTTAGCGGGAAAGCGAATTGGGCGGGGTTTGAGAGGGCTGAAAAAGCCTTGTTTTACGGGAGCGGATGGGAATTGAACCCACCCACCGCCTTTTGGGCGGTGCACAGGATTTGAAGTCCTGGGAGGGCACCAGCCCTCAACCGCTCCCGTCTCCCAGTTCCGAAAATTACCGTAAACTCAAAGTAGCGCAAGCATTAGCGGCTGTAAAGAGGAATGACAACACCGCTGAACGCAAAAGCGTCGCTGACCCAACAGCACGCTTTCCTCCGATGACCTCTTTACAAGTGAGAGCATTTGCGCTACCTTACAATCGTGGCTAAAGGAAAACACAGAATCAACGGAACTATAGAGGCGCCGTAGCCGAGTGGCACAGGCGAGGGATTGCAAATCCCTTTACCCGGGTTCGATTCCCGGCGGCGCCTCCAATTCTTTTTGTGGTCACTCTTCACCCAGCAAAAACCGCAAGATTCGTCGGAATAAACCTTCGCGAACCTCCTCTGCGACAGGGACCGGTGGGGAAAATTGTTCGCCCGCAATACTCGCTGCCAGTTTGAAAATGCTTTGAGCCAACAAAGAGTTAGGCGCTCTCAGGACAAAAGGAACCCCTTCATTTACTGAAGTGACCGCCACTTGACCATCTGATGGTATTTGAGCGAGAATCGGGATGTTCAAAAACTCTTCCACTTGCTCAGGCGTCAAGCCGCTGAATCGGACATTCGATCGGTTCAAAACGAGTTTCAAGCGGTCTGAAGGGTAAAGTTTGCGAAACATTTCCAAGACCAATTGCGTGTTCCTGATGGCAAGCAAATCCAAAGCGGTGACAATCAAAATTTGGTCAGCAAGGTCAAGGGCTGCGAGGGTAGTGTCTTGCAGTATTGTTGAAGTGTCAACGAGGACGAAGGCGAAGTTGTTGCGCAGGACTTGAAGGACTCGTTCCACAAGGAAAGTGGTCACGAGTTCAGATAGTTCGGGACGAGACGGAGCGGCTAATACCCTCAAATTGCTTTCCTCGTGCCTCAACAGGAAAGGCTGCAAAAACTCAAAGTCAATTTCACCTTGAAATCGCTGGGCTAAAGAGGCTATAGTGGCTTCTGGGCGCAAGCCAAGCAGAGTTGCTACTGCCCCAAATTGCAAGTTCAAATCCACCAAAATTACAGGCTCAGGTTGATATGCCGCGAGCGCAACTGCTAAATTAGTCACCAACAAAGATGTCCCGACCCCTCCTTTTGGTCCATAGAACACGATGATGCGACCGACTTGAAAGGGGCGTGAAATTTGCTCCCTGCTCAATTTCTGGATACGGCGAACCGCATTGTTCAGACTCGCTGGGAGTTCGGTGGCGAGTTGACTCAAAGGGAGCGCGTCCATTGCGCCCGCTCGGATAAACTGTCGGGCGAGAGCGAAATCTTCTTGCTGCAGCAAAACGATGACTTGAACTGATGGATTAGTTGTCAACCGTTCAACCAGAGGGACCGTAGCATTGCCAGCAAACTGAGCGGAAAGGACAACTATCATTGGCGTCGGTTTAGTTACAAGGCGCAATAGTTCATCCGGGGTCTCCACATTTCCTGCCAATTCAAAAGTTCCTTCCCTCAACTCGGCGAACGCCTTTTGAACTGACAACCGTTCTTGCTCATTGGTGAGCGCTAAAAAAACAGGGACAGGCATTTTCACTCCCCCACCTTGAGCAAATCACTGCTGTGTTGATGTCGGCTGAGTTGTGCTGCCAATTGATGTCCCAACTGGGCTTGCCCCAAAGCCCCCAGCACTTGGAAAAGTCCCTGTTGGCAGCCCAAAAGACGGGCGTGGAAGGACAGGGCGCTTTTGGTAAGTCTGCATCAACCTCAGCGCCTCTTCCGTGACGGGAATTTCTTCCATATGGATGGTGACTGCTATGACCAGTTCGGTTTGCTGGCGGACAAATTCTCGACTTTTAAACAGTTCGCCCAAGATGGGAATTTTTGAGAGCAAAGGGAAGCGGCTAATTTGCTCTCTCAATTCGTCTTGGATCAAACCTGAGATGACGACAGTATCGCCACTTTTCAAAAGCAACTTAACATCGTCAAGCCCACGAAACCGGAAACCGGGGACAGTGGTGCCTAAAACTTGAGTTGCTAAACCGTAATCGGGCGCAGTTACTTCCACTCGCATCTGAAGAAAAATCTCACCCCCTGAAGTTGCCTCCGGGTGCAGGGTCAAAGTTATGCCGAAAGGGAAGAAGACAACGGTTGCTGCTCCGGGCGCAGCGGCACCCGCCCCCACCCCAAAAAACCCGAACACAGGGATTGGGATTAGACCGCCGACAAGGAAAGTGGCATCAGCGCCTTCGATTGTCTTTTGCTGCGGGTTAGCGAGCAATCGCGCTTGACCGGACTGGATCAGTGCATTTATTTGAGCCCCAATAGGTGAAACGCGTCCAACAGGCTGTTCCACCGTTTCTTCGCCGAAAACGGCTTGTCCCGGTGTAACAGTAAAGATTTTGGTTTGAACCCCACCCGTCGTTCCTCCCGTCCCGGTGACTTGAGTTGTTCCCCAAGAGATGCCCAACTTCTGCAAAGCATTCCTTGAAACTTCCAAAACCTGAACTTCGGCGACAAACTGACGGACGGTGGGTTTCATAACCTCAAGGCGGTTGATCACAGTCCCAAAAGGCTTCGCCCTTTCCTCCGCCAACAACTTTTCCGTCAAAGAGCGGACTTGACCTTGAAGGATGACCTTGTCCTCTGCAATCGCGACTTTCACACCGGGAATACCAACTGCTTGCTCAATCAGAAGCGCCTTCTTCTCCTCAGGCGTAAGTTGTGGTGGGGACGGAGCGGGGCGAACTCTCAGCATGTTGATGACTTTCGGTGTGAGCATTTGGGCAAATGATTCTACCGCCTTGATTTCGTCAGGTGATTCAACCTCTCCCCTGAGAATGACTGCCACCGTTTCATCGGGCAATTGAAGGACAATGGTCTCTATCGCCAAACTTGAGAGCCCTCGTTTCAGCAAAGCCTCAATTTCTTCGGGCGTCACTTTCTTGGGTTGCGGTGGGGAAGGCTTCGGCTCTTCCTTGTGAACTGTCGAAACTTCAATCCACAAATTTGTTGGCTGTGCCGCCTCCTCCCACAAGACGATGTTTGTTGTGCCCTCGGATTTCGCATTGATGACCAATTCTCGTTCTGCCAATACGGTCACAGCGACAATCTGGGGATCCCCGAGCGCGAATCGGTCAATCGGACGCTTTGTCATCAAAACGGCACTCGTGCCCTTAATCATCTTCAGCCTAATGACTTCGCCGGGGGTGACGGTAACGATGGGGTTCAAGCGAGTGTCTATAGCCTTTCCCTCTGTTTTTTCGTCCGACGCTGCGAAGTTGCACAAGAAAAGGGCAAAAGCGAGGTTTAGAACCCACCACCGGCTCATCATCGCCAACCCCCTTCCTTTGTCTTTTGAGGCGGAATAACGAAGGTAACGGTCTGGTCACCCATGACCCCAATAACCCGCCTCCCGACAGATGAATCCTCTTGAAGACGGACAATTTGCATCGATCGTTGCTCCAACCTTTGAACTTGTTGCTGTAAACTTTGCACAGAACGGTCAAGGCGGTCCAACTGCGATGCAATGGCTGGTGACAAGGTGACGGGCGCAAGCGGCGGTTGACGGGTTTGGGAATTAACCTCAGTTCGAGTCGCTCGAGATGGTTGCGGCAGTTCACCGTGCTGCTTCTTGACGATGAGCGCAGCAACTTGTGGCGAACCGATAAGTTCTTGGAGAGTCAAGTCCCTCTCTAAGCCGGGAGGCAGCAACGGAGGCAATGGAGCGGAGTGAAGGGTGTAATAGAAAGTCGCGCCGCTGTCTAAAGCGAGGGCGATTGCTTTTGCTTCCTGTGGAGACAAAGCGACAAAGAGGGTTACTTGCTCTTTCTCTGGCGATGATGGTTGCGGCTGCTGAGAGGTTTGTTGGGGTGTTGTAGAAGCCTGAGTTGGAGCGGTGATGGGAATATCACCGACTCGATTGTTGACAGCCAAAACCATTGCCCTCGGGACAATTGTCCTCACTTTCATCCCAGCGAAAACGGCATGAATGCTGATGTAATCCCCGGCGCGCAACGGCGGCACTGTTTCTGGACGAGTGACAGTCAACGCCATCCCTACCTGCCCCGGTGGGATAAGATATGCAGCGCTCGTTTCCCTCAAAGGCGGGGTGACATGATGGCGAAAAATGGGTTCGCCTTTTCGAATGAAAGTCAAGGTCAGTCGGTTGATTGCTTCGTCCTTGCTCAAAAACACCCCTTCCGGCGCGGAGCGAACTTCTCGCTCCTCCAGCAACTCATCGGTCAGTAATGTTCTGGGCATCAAGTCCACTGCAGCTACAACTACTCGCTCGCCACTTTTTAGGACAGGTCCACTGGGTGGAGTCGGAGGGTTTTCTGCTCTCTTTTTCGCCCCCAAGTAAATTGCCGCGACAATCACAAAGATGACCGTCATGAGCCCAAATAGCCGAAAGTAGCGCAGCCTTCGGCGCATTTTTGGTGTCACCTCAACCAATGACAAATGGACACGGATGACCGAACCAAATTTCCAGACCGAGCGCCAAAAACGAACCTAAGCCTAAAGCGATTCCGTAAGGCATAGGCATCTTCATCGGCGACGACCCTGAGTCAAGTTCCAAACGGAACGAACTGAGCAAAATCCCCTGAACCCGTCGCCAAGTTTCCGGCAACGCTTTTTTGCAAGTAAGTAGGAGAATTGACATTACTCCCCCGAGCAGCGCCCCGTAGAGGAAAGCCCAAAGCGCAAAAGATTGCCAAGCGGGCTGCCCTAATCCTTTTATCGTCCCCCAAGCCACAACAAGTTTAACATCGCCCGCTTTCAAAAGGTCAAGGGCAAAGAAGGGCAACATGAAGGCTAAAGCGAAAGCGAACCCACCAATGGAACGGATGAGACCCTCCCAACCGCTGACAGCGTTAACCAAAAATCCGGCGGCAATTGCGGGGAAGGTGAGCCAATTGGGAATTTTGTGCCACCGAGCGTCAGTGATAATGGCTATCAGCGAAACTGACGCGACCAAAAAGTTAACAAACCAATCCACTGCCCATCCTCCTCGCTTCGATTTCTCAAACAGCGACTTTTCAGGCATAATTATACCGACAGTTGCTGACGGTTTGAAAACAACCAAAAGGCGGGGTATCCAAATGGCTCGGCGTCGGACAAAATTTGTCTGTCAAAATTGCGGTTACGAAAGCGCACAGTGGTTGGGGCGATGTCCCCAATGCGGTGAGTTCAACACCTTGGTTGAGGAGTTTGAGGAGCCAGAAATTTCCGAGAAGGTGACTCTTCGCTCCGAAGGCGGGAGACCTCTCCCAGCGACTCAAATTCGCCGACGCCCACTTCAACGATTGTCAACGGGTTTTCAGGAACTTGACAGAGTTTTGGGGGGAGGATTGGTCCCGGGAAGTGTCGCTATCCTGAGCGGTGAACCAGGCATCGGCAAGTCGACTTTGCTTTTGCAAGTCGCTGGCGTCATGGCGAGGCAAAACGGTCCAACCCTTTATGTCACTGGCGAAGAGTCTTTGGAACAAATCGGGTTGCGAATAGATAGGCTCGGAGTTGAGCACGAGAAACTTTTCGTTCTGGCTGAGACGGATGTCACAGCCATCGGCTCTGCGATTGAAGAACTCAAACCCTGCCTGGCAGTTGTTGACTCAATCCAAGCAGCCTATCACCCACTTCTGGCATCGTCGCCGGGAAGCGTCAGCCAAGTCCGAGAAAGCGCTGCCTACTTGCTGAGAATTGCCAAAAGGATCGGCACTGCCCTTTTTCTGGTCGGGCATGTTACGAAGGAAGGTTTTTTGGCTGGACCGAAAGTCCTTGAACACATGGTGGACGCTGTGCTGTATCTTGAAGGGGAGGCAAATTACACGCTGAGGTTAGTTAGGGCGACGAAAAACAGGTTCGGTCCAACCGGGGAAGTCGGCGTCTTTCAGTTGGATGAGAACGGCTTGACGGAAGTTCCTAATCCGTCGGAATGGTTGTTGTCGCAAAGAAAAGAGCCTGTAGCGGGAACGATTGTGGCTGCCATAATGGAAGGGCACAGACCATTGTTGGTCGAAGTTCAGGCGTTAGTTGCTCCAAATCCCTTCGGGATGCCGAGGCGCGTCGTGACTGGAGTGGACATCGGCAGGGTGCTAATGCTTTTAGCCATCTTGGAGCGGCATCTGCATTGCCGTTTCAGCGACCGCGATGTTTTCGTCAACATCGCAGGCGGATTGAGGGTAACTGAGCCAGCAATTGACTTGCCTATCGCTTTGGCGATTTTGTCCAGCAGGTTTGATGTCCCTATCTCAAGGGATGTCGCAGCATTCGGTGAATTAGGGCTAACGGGTGAAATCCGACCTGTCCCGCAAAGTGACGCAAGGGTGAGGGAAGCAAAAAGGCTTGGGTTCTCAAAATGCCTCGGACCATCTGACGGCAGAGGCAAGAGGGAATGGCTAACGGTAACGACTATCGCTGAAGCGGGGCGCTCTTTGGGATTGCTGCCTCACCGATAGCCAAGAGAACCGAAGTGCCCCTCCCTTCGTCACCAAAATAAGGGGGTGAGAAAATGGGCAACTTGCAGCAATGGGGTTATCGGCTGTTCTTAGTCGTCATAACGACAGCCCTTGCTTTTTCTCTCGGCTGGGTTGGAACAGTCATCGCTGACCGTTACATTGACTGGCTTCAAAAGGCGTATCAGGTCTCTTTGAGCACGCGTCAGGAGTATCTCGTTGACATCGGCTTCGTCATGATAGGAGTCTTGTCCGCTTTGCTTTTGAGCAGTTGGCTCACTCAACGGTTGTGGGTGATGTGGGAAACGATTGAGAACCTTCCCACTGCAGACAAGATCGCTGTCCTGCTTGGTGTCTTGCTTGGTTTGGCTTTAGCCTACATGGTCTTGCTGATGCCGTTGATGCTTCTCAGGGGACGGTTGCCCGCAACTCCGATGTTCGCTCTGGCTATCGCAATCACCTCCATAATCGTCTACTTCTCGGTCCACACGCTGATGAAAGTCAGAGACGCTATGTCGGCTTCTTTTATCCAGCAATTAGCCCAAATCTTTCAGCCAACGAAGGTTGAAGAAGCCTCGAAGGACCGAAAGCCGATTTATGCCCGCGATAAAGTCTTGGACACCAACATCCTCATTGACGGGCGTTTGGCGGACATCGTCCGGACTGGCTTCATTGAAGGTCGATTGGTGATTCCTTCCTTCGTGCTCCACGAACTTCGGATGATTGCCGACTCAGAGGACGAGTTGCGAAGGGCGAGGGGCAGAAGGGGGTTGGCTGTCCTTGAGGCTCTTCAAAGCATGAACAACGCAATCGTGGAGATAGTTGACACTTTCAGCCCCGATGTTGAGGCTGCACCAGATACCGACATGAAACTTATTCGCTTCGCAAAGGAACGGAACGCCGCTATCATCACCAACGACAACAACCTTCAAAAGATTGCGGAGGTGCAGGGCATCCCTGTTTTGAGCGTCAACGAATTGGCAACGGCACTTAAGCCAGTTGTGTTGCCGGGCGAAGAGTTGACAGTTGTGATTCAGCGCCCCGGGAAAGAACCGGGACAGGGCGTTGGCTACTTGGACGACGGGACAATGGTTGTAGTTGAGCAAGGGCGTCCCCACATAGGTCACGAGGTGAAGATAAAGGTCACAAGCGTTCTCCAGTCACCTGTGGGCAAAATGATTTTCGGGGACTTCAAAGGCATCGTGAGGCGCAATGTCATCAAAGTGGAAGGCGGTGACCTGTTTGATGACGACTTCGGTAGTTCCCGCCGCAGGTAAAGGGACAAGGTTGGGTTCTCAAATGCCGAAAGCGCTAATTCCCATCCTCGGCAAACCCATGATCTCTTGGACTATTGCTGCCTTGGAGCAAACCCCTATCGTTGATGCCATCGTTATCGTTGCTCCCTCGGAAGCCCTTGACGACTTCGAAAAATTGCGGATCGGAGAGGGTTGGCGAAAAGTCGTGGCAATCGTTGCGGGTGGGTTAGACAGACAACAGTCAGTTTGGAACGGATTGCAAGCGATGCCTGAAAGGACAGAGTGGGTCATTGTCCATGACGCTGCGAGACCTTTGGTCAAGCCATCCTTGATTTTTGCTGTCTGGGAAGCAGCACAAGAGATTGGGACGGCTGCAATTGCGGCGCTGCCTTGCACCGACACGGTGAAACGAACCCTTGACGGAGTTTTGATTGCGGAGACATTAGACAGGGAGCAACTTTGGCTTGCTCAAACCCCTCAAGTTTTCGCTGCCGAGTTGCTCAGGGAAGCCCACGAACAAGCCTTAAAAGATGGCTGCACAGCCACCGACGATGCGATGCTCGTTGAACGAATGGGAGTCCCAATCAGGCTGGTGCCCGGCGACCCAACCAACATAAAAATCACCCACCCAACAGACCTGCTCCTCGCCGAAGCAATTTTGAAGCACGGTTTCGGAACTCATTGAAGGCGAATAAGCAAAGGTCGTCTAACCCTCAACGACAGCCTTCATCTTTTCCAGCCCAAGCCTTGCGACTTCGTATGGGTCTTGTTGCCAGTAAGTTCGGTTGAACAACTCAAGGGAGATAACTCCTTCGTAACCTCGGCGTTTGACTTCGGCAACGAGTTCTTTGAGGGGCAAGTGACCGTCACCGGGCATGACACGAACTTCGTCGCCAACCAGTTCTCTTTGAAGCCCTGCAGGGACATCGTTAAAGTGCAAAATCCCAATCCGGTCGCCCGTCAGGTCGGGAACATCGTCAAGGGAAGAGTTGCCCCGCCAAAGGTGAAACGGGTCAAGGACGATAGTCGCATCAGGGTCGCCAGTTCGCTTGACAATTTCCCACGCTTGGTCAACTC
>Ga0326760_1000473_pt1 | contig 21321 bp, 17 predicted proteins | sample GCREP_S_FD_207668 | JGI IMG/M metagenome (GOLD analysis project Ga0326760, IMG submission 207668) | Hot spring sediment microbial communities from Geyser Creek Basin, Yellowstone National Park, WY, United States - GCR.EP_S | ecosystem: Environmental > Aquatic > Thermal springs > Near-boiling... | reverse complement strand
TCAAGAGGCCCTAGAGCGCGTTGCTAATGGGATTATTGAAAGTGTGAAGACACAGCAAAGTACTACTGTTCTAGCGCCAACAATGGGTTTATTGGCATTAGCCATTGTCGCTGCAATTGTATTTATTGCTTCATCATGGGATGACATTAAAGACTTCATACGCAGGATCAAGATTCCACTACCATTGATTATACCAATTATACTAAGGCAGAAAGTGAGCGTGGAGGATGCATTAAACCACCCCTTTAGGTTAAAAATATATGAATTAGTGAGATCTAATGGCGCGGTACCCTTCTCAAAAGTACTAGAGCTAGGTGGAAAAGCTGTGGTTGAGTGGCACACTTTTATCTTAACGAGGAGTGGGTTGGTAACCGAGTTGAAAATAGGTAGGGGTAGGAGGAAGAAGAGGTACCTAGCTACGCCAGACCCCGAGGTTCTATTAAAGATCCTTCCAAAACTAGATGAGAGAGTCGAGTGTGTAATTGAGAATAGACTTAAACCACTCGAGAAAATAGCGGAGATCTGCGGCCTCGACTCGCAAAGTATAGTATCGATCTCACGACTCACAGGGACTACAGTCTATGGATCAAGCTCACGTTTCAAGGCTACTAAACGCTGAGATCATTAAATTGGGATTAACCATCAATGGATCTAGAGGAGACTACTCTTTAAACTCAACTAAGTAGTTGATGTCTACTTTGCACTCATAATTCTCCTGAGTAGTATGTAGTAGTATATTGTCTCAGCTATATAGGGTATTGTAAGAGATACTAGTAGTAGTATAATGTATGCTGGTGGACTCGCAAGTAGTATGTAGGTAAGCACGAGGCTCACGGCGTATAGTGTATATATGAGACTCCGTGGAATGACGAGGTTTTTTATAATTATATATGTTGTCAATATAATTGATGGTTTTCTACTCACAACATACTCATTACTCGGTGTTCTAGAAACTAGGCCCATTCTCTCAAGTCTCTGTAGAACCCTCTGTGCTTTCCCGGGGCTACCATAGTTCATTAATCTCTGAAATCCACGAGTTGTAACGGGTTTACCATACCTAGCTAGCTTCAAGTATACACGAATAGTCTCTAGTAATACCTCCTCACTAATACCCATTTTAAACTACCCACTCAAAATACATGGGTATCTATATTGGTGTTTAAAGCTTTAGAGCTATTAGGAAAAAACTCTCTTCGACCTGAGTAGAGTATAAGATATTAAAACAACCAATAACGCCACGAGTATTGATACTACAACCTCCTCATACCCCCCTCTCCTTAATACTAGCGTTGGGATTTGAGTACCCGTGATCTGTGTGGATTTCGTAATACCCCCTGCCGACGATTGTGAACTTGTTGATCCCTGAGTGTATGGACTTGTAGACTGCAGAGTTTCCGTGGAGCTAGCAGGTTGCTGATTAGATGTTGTACCTGGTGTTGTTCCAGGGGTACTCGTAGTCATCCCCGTAGTGGTCGTAGTAGTGGCTTGTTGAGGTGTGGATGTATCATGTGCAGGTGTTGACTGTGTAGGGGTTTCCCGTGTTTGCGAGCTAGTTATTTGTGACGTTGTCGTGTATGTGGTGGGTGTAGTACTAGTCAATATTACTACTGGAGGAGTGGTTGCCTTTTCATATAATATACCCTTTATAAAGCCATTCTCTACGAGATATTTGTACGTGTGCCAATTCATGAGTTGATCGTTGTAGACTAGGCGCTTATTCCACCAAGCGTATCCAACGCCTAGAGATCCTTTTAGACTAGCTATATCCATGTCCGTAATTCCATAGATCACTCTATACTCAATGAGTAAACCAAGTACTTTCTCCGTGACTGCACGATACGTGTCAAGTAGTTGATTATTGTAGTATAACTCTAGGAGCCTCGTAGTGTTAGAAACACCTATTCTAACACTCAAGTAGTACTCACGAGGTTCTCCATCAACGACGCCTGGAACGTATGGTGCTCCATTGACAAATGTGTCTACATAAATGTACACTTTGAACTCCCCAAGGTATAGCTCGTAGAGCTCTACAATGCCATAGTATTTACTGAAGAATAGGCTCTCGAAGCATATAACATTACTAGTCAACGGCGTGGTCTCAGTGTACTCCACCACAGGATCCCCCTGTACTCCTTGATGTTCACTAGATAGAGCCGTGAACACTGGGCTACTTACACTTGTTGTTATGGTTGTGGTTTTCATAGTTGTAGTTGTCACTATGGGTGGTGTAACTTCTACGGGACTAGGTATTTTAATTACACCTGGTATTTTGACTAAGTTACTAGAGTTAATACTTATACTAGGCTTATTTAATACATACTCTACTTCGTAGTCTTCTATTATGAGGCATTTATAACTGAGTGTAGTGTAGTAACTAGTTCTACCCGTGTTGAAAACCCCTAGACTTGCCAGGATCGAGGTTAATACCCACATGGTAATAAACAATTTTAAATATCCATGTAGACCCACACCCCCCACCTATACTTAAATCTAGAATTAAGTAGTATTTAGTACTCGGCGTTAATGACGCCATTGTCTCGTATCTGAGACGATATTCAAGGACTAGACGTGGATCACATGGTAGAGTAGTCTGTAGTTGAGGAGATGAGTGGATAGAGAGTTAAAAAGGGAAGTTGAAACACGGCTTTAACCTTTCTTTACAAAAGCTAGATATAGTGTTACCAGTAGAATGAATATAGATGTTACTAATGCTCCAATAGAGTATGTTGATGCATTCTCAGCTTGGCTCTCTAGTTTACCTGTTTGAAGCTCTAATCCACTTATTTTGCTTAATAATTCCCTGGTCTTCGCTATGATTGAGTCATGGGCAGTCGCCGTGTCTATTGGTAGCTTTTTCTCTATTAATCGACCTAGAGCATCCGCCTTTGCAATTATTTCGCCATATCTCGTCTCAATTATACCATGTAATTCTCCACTCTTATCCACTATTAATCCAGAGAGAGTGGCATTGACATTTTTCAATGCATCCATTAGGTCTCCTAGTTTAACCTCTAGATCACCGATCTTCGTCTTAATATATACCACGTCGTCTCTAATTGTTGCAATAACTGCATCTAGTGCTCCAAGTCGCTCTAGTATCGTGTTGATCTTGACTTCTAGTTCACCAAGTTTCGTTATAATAGTGACTGTGTCGTTTTTAACATCAACAATCTTCGCGTCAAGTTCATCTAATTTAGGCAGAATAATGTTGATCTTGACTTCTAGTTCACCAAGTTTCGTTATAATAGTGACTGTGTCGTTTTTAACATCAACAATCTTCGCGTCAAGTTCATCTAATTTAGTTAGAATCTCATCGATCGTGACTTCTAGTAGACCGATCTTCGTCTTAATATATACCACGTCGTCTCTAATGCCAATAATTGTCGCATTGAGTAAGTCTATTTTCTCGAGTAGTTTGTCTATTTTGACCTCTATTACTCCTAGATTACTCTTTATTATTGCTGTGTCGTTGAGTACTGCGTCTATCTTTAGCCCTAATTGATCTGCAGCTAGTAGCAACTGGTCTAGTTTACTCAGTACACTGTCTAGTCTACTCCCTACAGTTATTGCTGCCCCTCCTAGAACATCACCTGTTGAAGCATCTACTACTAGTATGTTGTGGCCTCCTGTCTCAACTAGCGGTATGTTTAGCTTAATGCTGAATGCTCCAGATACGTTAGCTCTATACACTGACAAGTAGTTTCCATCTAGGTATATGTAGACTAGCTGATATGGCTGTAATCCAGTTGCTTCAACGTAAACTACTCCCGGCGCTGGGACAACTGTTGGTGTTACAACCACTTTCGGCAATACATATAGTTTCGCATATCCATAGTATAGCATGTCCTCTGTTGATACTTCAAACAAGTGCTCACCTCCAGGTATTAGTGGAACAGTGAATTGTAGTGTCGCAGAACCATATTCATCTGTCTCTACAGTTGCAAATAGTGATCCATCTAGGTATACGTAGAGCGTTGTATAGGCTGGTCCACCAGTAATGTAGAGTACGCCGAGGTCTCCAACGTGTAGGTATGGATTCTCGAGTGTGACGTCTAGTGGTTTACTTGCAACCCATACTACTGCATTGTATATAATGTTCCATGCATCGCTCGTGAAGTATGATGGTTGGTTCCAGCTTGTCGGTGCGAAGCTTGATAATAGTGCCCACTTAACTCCATTATCAAACACCTTCCACGCTACTGCATTACCCCATATACTGGCTCCAACATAAGTATCTGCGATTGGCGTCCCCGAGAACCCTGAGAACCACGAGAAGTCTGCACTTGTGTATGCAACGATCTTGACAACATCTCCTACCCTGTATCCCCTTAGTATTGGGTGTGAACTGGTGACTCTAATGTATACTTCGCCACGGTTGTAACTATGGCCTACTGATGGTGGGTCGTTTAAGTACTGATTCAATACTTTTATTCCGTATCCATAGGTCCCGTAGCTATCCATCCATACTACTCCAACACCTATTTGCATAGTTGCATTTAGGAATGCCTGGAACTCCGCTGAGGTTGGGAATGGTACATTGTAGTATCCCGCATATATTACGGCATTGTACATTCCAGCTAGTATGTCGTTTGTTAATTGAGTTAAGTTAGTGTAGTCTTCCGCGTACCATCCAATTGAGTTGAAGAAGCTCTTTAGTGAGCCAGCGTAATCCCACATTATCGCTACTCTCGGTAGTCTCCCTAACACTATGTCGCCTAAGTCTACAGTCTCATTCACGCTCACCGTCACCGCTACCTCTTTGGTCTTGTAGCCTAGGTAGCTGATTCTCAGTATATAGGTTCCCTCGGGTAGCCAGGTGTAGAATTGCCCTGTTGCATTAGTGGTTAATGTTATTGGTGTGTTTACTACCTCTACTTTTGCACCAGCTAATACTGCTCCATCACTACCAACTACTCTACCAGTTACGAATCCATGTGGTAATCTAGGCATGTATACTATGACCTGTGTATACAGGTGTGACTCAAATCTCCTGCTGCTAGTCAACGGCTTGATGATGCCTAGGACAGTGTTGATTGCTCTAATCATTAACTCTCTACTCTCTATACTTAGCGAGGTCGTTGTAGCGTTCCACGCTAGTAGAACAGCGTTCTCCAGTACTTTCTTAGTATTATCAGTATACATTCCATCAGCTCCAGGCTCTAAGTACTGCATCCAGTAGCTCTCAGCCCAGCTACCGAGATAGTACCATGGTTTAATAGTGTTAGAGTACCACTCTGCGACTCCAACGCCAAAGTAACTCTCGTATCCAGAGCGCGTGTCTCTAACATAGCCTAGTATATTGAATCTACCTGTGGGGTCTGTGAAGTTGTATACTACGTAGTCTACGTAGCTACCAGTCCCTAAGTAGAATCTATTCGGGTATCCTGGGACATCTGGTGTAACGCCGTTGAATATTGGGTGTGTAGTGTTCAACATCTCGACTTGTACATAGCTTGGTGATGTATATCCAAAGAGCCTCCCATTGGGTGCTGGGTATCCATTCGCCACTAGCGTCGCATTGTGTAGCATTAACACATATATACCGGGGTATCCAGAGTAGCTTGTACACAGCCATATTAGTGATGCACCACTAGCATCAGCGAGTAGGTGTAGTGCTAGCACTGTTGTATTTGATGGATAGCTATACTTTGAGGGCTTCGTGTGGTCTATGACTACTACCTTGGGGTTGATGACTCCATTAACCCAGTCTTGCACTAGTACATCTATGTCGTTGTATTCAACTACGGGTAGTCCGAGGTTTTGTATTATTGTCTTCAAGTGTGGCTGTGTATAGTAGTCTATGTTAGCCAAGACCACTACTGTCGGTGGTATTGGCTGTAGGCTGAAGTTAACCCAGGTTGTTTGCGATGGAACCACTATTACGCCAGTTACATTCGCCTGTACATATCCGGGTTTCCAAGCGTATACAGTGTAGTCCCCTGATGGGACGTTCAGCTCGTAGTATCCCGCGGCATCAGTATAGTTGGAGACGGGTTGTCCATTGACATATGTCCATACAGCGGCGTTTGGTATTGGGGCGTTTGTCACTGCATCCTTTACGTATCCAGCTATTGTGCCGTTTCCAAATGGGTATAGCTGGAAGTTCACTATGACTGTCTCGTTTTCTCCAACAGTGACGCTTGTTGCGCTCGGTGCGTATCCAGTTGCACTAGCGTTTAACGTGTATGTTCCCGGCGGTACTGATACAATATACACTCCATCCGCATCTGTATATACTGTTAGGTTTAATTCAACAACAGTTACACTAGCACCTGGAATAGGTGTTCCAAGTATAGCGTTTGAAACGACGCCGGTTATTGTTCCACCTAGTAATACTACTTCAATAGTCTTCGTTATATTCTGGTATCCCCACGCAGAGAACACTAGTGTGTAGTTTCCAGGGTCTAGTGGTATCTTGAATCCACCAGTAGCGTTTACTTTGAAAGTCTGGTTAATCTCCAGTACTGTCACTGTAGCCCATGGTACGGGCTCATTAGACACTTCATCTAGTACAATGCCCTCTACACCACTCTTCTTAGCATACTCAAAGGCCTTTCTTACTGCCTCATATGCATCTATTCTACCCCATCCATACCTAGTGTCTTGTCCAGGGTCTCCAAAGTCTATTGCCGTAGAGTTTAGTATTAAGTATACTTTCTCAGGTATATCTGGTACATCGTAGTTAAACCAACCAGCAGCCTGTAGTATCAATGCAACAGTACCAGCTACATGTGGTGTGGCCATTGAGGTACCACTCCACGCTTCATATCCTCCACCAGGTACAGCACTCGTAATACTGACTCCGGGAGCTGATAGATCAGGCTTGATGTAGGTACTTGGATACGTGTCGAAGAATGGCCATGTGGGGGGTGGTGATGGCCAAGCTACTACTTTACCGCTACTCCAGGATGCAACAGCGTCGTTTATGTCTGTTGCGCCTATTCCAAATACTCCCCATATATTGCCCGGGTTACTTGTTGTTCCAGGTCCATTATTGCCAATAGCTGCTACAGGGACTATATTAGCTAGTAGCATTGCCTCTACTGCTGGTAGTAGGTCGTTACTGTAGTATTCATTGGCACCCAAGCTCATTGAGACCACGTGTGCTGGTAGACCAGTATATACTATCTGGCCATCTGGGGTCAAGTAGTATGGGTTTACAGTCCACTGCATACCAGCTAATACTTGTGCAAATGTCCCACTACCACCTGGTAGTACTAGTCCATGCATTAGTGTTGCGCCGGGTGCTACGCCAATTAAGATATCCACTGTGTTTCCACCGAGGGCTGTTCCACTACAGTGTGTTCCGTGTCCCTGTGTATCGCGTGGTGTGCTTCTAACTGGGTTTCCACTACTATCAAACTCCATCCATCCACCTGGGTAGTATGGGTCTCCAGGTATCACGCTGAGCATTTTACCTGTTAGCGCTGGGTGTGTTATGTCTACACCAGTGTCTAGTACGGCTATTCTAATTCCTTGACCTGTTACTCCGAGAGCCCATGTCTCATTAGCCCTGATCTTGAATATACCCCAGCTTGAAACCTGCATAGTCTTAGTATCAGTAGTCTCTCTATACACTGGCTCAATGACTCTAACCTCGAAGTTCTCGAATATCTTGACTACGTCTGGGTGTGCAGCGATCTTTAGTACTAGTTCAGCCGGGATCCTCACGAGTATCACGTTGTCTAGCCAGAATCTATTCACTACTACTCCTCCAAGAGACTCAATAAACCTAACTACAGGAGCCTGAGTATACTCAGCCCAACCCTTCAAAGCATTAACCGCAGCGTAGTAACTACCCCTAACACTCAGTGCGAGGTCGTGTGGGAGAGGCTTTAATCTAACAACAACCTCAACTACCTCACTGCCTTTATACCCCGCGAGCTTCTTCAATAATAGTGGATGTACTTTAGACTCAATACTACTAGCACTCACTATGGGAAGTATTGGAGTTAGGATTGATACTATGATTACAAATAAGGCAATTATAGATACTACACGGCTATTAATAGACCTCACCCAGGTGTAATAACTATGGGGCGGGTTTATATACTTTAAATTTTTAAAAAATTTAAAGAAGTAAAGGAAAAACAGACTACTCATCATCTAGATCTAGAGATTTATGTAATTAATAAAAGTTTTTAATGAAACAAGCATAGTAGTAAATTAAAACAGCAACATACAAGGGTTCGCGGGCCCGCCGGGATTTGAACCCGGGTCCTCCGGCTCCGGAGGCCGGCGCCCTCTCCTGGCTAGGCTACGGGCCCTTTTATTTCTCTATGGGTATAGAGTCTTCTAAATTTTTACTAGTGTTGACTATGTGTTGTTAGGGTATTTGAGTGTTGTATTTTTGTGGCTTGGTGTTTTTGCAGGGTAAGGTGGTATTATGGGCATTTGTTTATTTTCGCTACTGCCTCTATCATTATATCCGTGTTTCTCGGTAGGTTTTTGACTTCAACGATGCTCCTAGCTGGTGGTTCTTCCTTGAAGTACTTGGAGTATACTTCATTGAAGACTGAGAGCATTGATATATCTCTGAGGAATATAGTTGTCTTCACAATGCTTGATACCGAGCCACCTGCATACTCCACAATGGCTTTCAAACTCTCGAGTACTCTCTCAACTTGTTTCTCAAAACTAGATGTTATTATGTTCCCCGTGGAGGGGTCTAGTGGTATTTGACCCGAGATGAATAACCATCCATCAATGCAAACAGCTTGACTATATGGACCAATGGGCTTAGGTGCTTTATCAGTGTAAATAACCTTCTTCATATAGCTCCCTTCGGGGATTTAATACTATGCAGAGATTAATTAATCTAGCCTCCCCCACGTCATGAATGACAAGGCTTTCAGTTGTAAAAACTCGCAGACACGTTGATGTTGGATACCGTCTAACCCAATGAATGATCTCGAAAGTAATAATTTATAAGCATAGAAGAAATAAGTTTAGAGAGGAGCGGCGGTAGTCTAGCCTGGATTAGGACGCCGGCCTGCCACGCCGGAGATCCCGGGTTCAAATCCCGGCCGCCGCACTTCTCCCTTAAATACCTACTCTATAGAGTTACGAAATTATATCTGGTTTGATTAAGTGTATTGCTCGAAGTCACTCTCACTTATGTTAAGCCGTGAAGTATTGATCCAAACACAATAACGGCGGTAACCAGGGGTCTTCTCGAGAGGCCTCCAGCTGTTCTGTTATTCTTACCCTAGAGTCCTCTTATAAAATAAGTGGGTACGCTGAGAGGAGAGCCTAATGCAATTTTGTAATTGTGCATTGAGTGTAGTTGTGATAACTCTGCCCTGTAGTGAACAATACGCCTTGGAGTAAGCGCTAGAGATGGGGAGTTTAAGAAAAGAATGCGTTATGTTGAATCAAGTTTTTATCTAAATCGCTGCTATTGTGTTAGTAATCGTATTATTTTTGTTTTAATTGAAAATCTCATTGAAATATGCAGCGTTGAGTATAAACATTGGAAGCGGGTAATCTAGTAACGGTGGTGGTATGTCTGAAGAGTTTCTCTGGGTTGGAAAGCCTTATTTGAAGAAGACATTTGTTAAGTCTTTAATAATATACGTCTTGATAAGCCTCATATTTACGCCGATATTTATGTTTGCCCCACCGCTTTTCATAGTGTGGACATTGTTTGCCATAATATTTCTCACTATATATTTCCTCAATAAACGCGCCTATACATACTACTTGACATCTAAAAGCGTGAGAGTTGTTAAAAGCTGGGTCTTTGGGACATATGCAAGAGAGATCACATTTGACCAAGTGAGGGACATCTATGTATTTCAGGGGATATTGGCGAGGATATTTAAGTGTGGTTCAGTAGTTTTCACAACGACGACGGGACTTGAAGTAGGTGGAGTAGTTTTTAAACCATTCTTAGCGAGGTCACGAGCTAATCGCTTTTGGGATGTAAAAGACCCTCACAGCGTGCGAGAATTAATAATAAAGCAACTTGTTGCATGGAGAGAGGTTTATCAACAACAAAGAATAGCCACAGCAGTTGAAAAAATAGCGGAGAAGGCGCAGCCACAGACAAGTGTCTCTGCAGAACTTGAAAGATTGAAGAAACTACTAGATCAAGGAGCCATAACGAGAGAGGAGTATGAGAAATTAAAGAAACAATTAATTGGTTCATCCTAGTATGAAAGATCTTCTATACCCCCTTCATTCACGACTGAAAGCTATGCCTTTAAAGGGGATGAATAGGAAGTTTGTAAACTCTCATTTTAATTATTCTTGGTGATGAGTATAGGTATTTTGAGTCTTTAGCGATGATAAATAGTCTACGTACAACACCGAGTCCCGTTTGGAATAGGTGTAATGGGCTGAGAACCCGGCTCTGGATTAAACCCCACGAGAGGAGATGTAATTTCAGCTCCCGCACCACTAGCAAGAACCCACGCGATTCATGGCGGGGAGGAGATCGGATATACTATAGGTTGTAGTAATGATCCTATAAGGCCGGTTAGAATGTGGGAGCTTACATACACCGCCATTCCCGTCACGATTAGTATTATTGATATATAATAGAATATTCCATACCTCGATCCAGGAGCTACAGCGTATAGTGCAATAGTGTTTGCCGCAACCATTACAACCGAGGTAACGCTTGTAACTAAGGATACATCAATAGGAGATACAATGAGAAAACCGAGTATTTTAGCGTACTCCGAGGGAATGCTCTGAGCAAAACTAGTTACTATGCCTGAGAAGACATTTATAAAGCTACCAATGAATACCAATAAGATCAGTGCAGTTAAATGCATGAGATATAGTGTTGTCTCGAACGTCCTAAACACCTGGGTGTATGCTACTCTAAGCCTAAAGAGCTCGTTCGTGTGATCTGATAATATTGCACCAGTAGTAGCTAGGTCTCCGCCTAGTTCGACAGTATCAACAAATATGTGTGTGCCTCTCGTAACCATCTCACTGCCTGATTCATCTGCGAAGAGGCTCCACGCGATCCTTGGGTCAACCCTGTTTAAAAGCCTCGCATACACATTGTTCAAGAGCTTCTTTAGTTTTCCAAGTTCAGCCATGAGAAGAGGCTTAAGAGATTCAACCATATTTGGCAACGTGGCCATTTGTTCACCATAGCTTCTGATAAAAGCTGGGAAGAACATGTCGTATTCATTTATTCTACCTTCATATATCCTTACCATTATTCCCGAGGGCAGGAAAATTAAACCCGCAATAGTTAACGATAATCCAACATACTCCATACTGTAAATATTCCCTGATACAAGTAGGTATGCTAGTAGTATGGTAAAGAATACAAACCCCATCAGGCCAGTGAGTGATATTATGAGTAAAATCCTGGTTTTCTTTCTTGGTTTAGACTCGAAGAAGGGCCTCCGCGTGAAAACATAGAGTAGTATAGACATGCTGAACAATGCAAATCCAATACTAGTTACACCAGTAGCAATTAACGACATCATTCCACCGAAAATCATACCTAGGAGCATGAGGTTCGCCATCATAAATGTTAAAGCCCCTAGTAGAGTAGTGTAAACACCTAGAACAACCCTGAGTACATCGATCATCCTGTTGAATCCAGATACGTATTCTGCGAACAAAGTATTGTACTCTATGCGGAGGTACTCTTTGACATCTCCACCAGTTACAACTATTGCAGCCAATCTTTGGAGAAACATCTTATCAACTTTGGATCCAACTTCCCTCGATACAAGTCTAAGTGCCTCTGGCGTACTATACCCCCAATTCTTAATTAACCCGCTAAGTTTCCTGAATAAATTCCTATATTTCTTCTTATAGAAATGTGTTTCTCCAACTTTACTAAACACTGTTGTTAAAGCCGGATTACCTGTAACCATGCACCTCATGTGTACTAATATATATATTAAGTCATCTGAGACGGGGATAATGCCCATTCTCTTCAATGTACCCAGGAAGAATACGAGTACTAATGATCCAAAAACCACGATCGCGCTCAGTATTGCGCTTATGGGGAAAGGGAGGTGCATGGCTAAAAAGTAGATTATGATCGAGTTGAATAGGGCTACTGCGATCAAGAACCACTTGTTAGCTGCGGATTTATAGAGAAACACGTTCAGAGCACTGAAGAATTTGTCTCTTAGTTTCTCAAAAAATGATCTACTCTTACTCAATTAGAAGAGGTCACCTCTGTCAAGCCTTCTATATGCTTCTTCAAGTCCAAGTTCATAGGTTTTAACAATCGCCCTATAGACATCGTAGTAGTCAAGTATATTTTTTTCCACTAGGAGACCCAAAAACTTCGCCCTTAGTTCTAGTTCCTCGTATATCAAGTTTATATCCCTCCTTGAAATACCTCTCATAACAGCTACTTTTTCCTCGAGTAGATAACTTGAACCCTTCCCAGAGAACCTATGTACGTCCCTAGATGGATCCCACGTGAAAACCGGTATAGCCGCTATCGAATCGGTACGAGGGTCATATCTCACAATCTCGTAAACAGAGATCATCCTGCGAACCAGTAGTCCTTTCTTATCGTAAACCGATGATTGAAACCACGCGATGTTCAACGCGTCGAGGTTAGTTTTAGGTACACTTATCGGTGGATTTGATAACCTCTGTAGGAGTCTTTGAAGATCAGCAGCGTGAAAAGTCGATAAAACCGGGTGGCCTGTCTGAATTGCCTGAAATGCAATATTGCCCTCTGCACCTCTGATTTCTCCAACAATAATGTAGTTTGGACGCTGACGCAGAGCAGCCTTTAACAAGTCGAACATGGTTACACTACTCTCTGGTTTACCAGTATCTCTTGATAACTCTCTAACCCAGTTCTTGTGGGGGAGAACAACTTCCGCGGTGTCCTCTATTGACACTATTTTATTGTTTGGACGTATAAATACAGCGAGAGCATTTAACGTTGTGGTTTTACCGCTCGCTGTTTCTCCACATATAAAAGCACTCATTCCCTCGGAGAGCATTATCCACATGTACGCTGCACTTACCTCGTTGAAAGTACCCCACTTAATCAATTGTGTAACGCTAATCGGGAACTTAGCCACTTTACGTATCGAGAAGTTGCTGCCAAATAAACTAACATCTGATCCATAAACTATGTTTAATCTGCTCCCATCCGGTAGAGTTGCGTCAACTACTGGTCTGGCTCTTGAAATAGGCTTACCTATCTTCTCTCCTAGTTTTATTATGAAGTCGTCTAGTTCCTCCTCGCTCTTGAAACTGATATTGGTTTCAAGTGTTCCAAAGATCTTGTGTACCACGTAGATGTTTCCAACGCCTTTAGCACTAATATCCTCGAGGTATGGGTCTCTTAGGAAAGGCTCTATTACGCCAACCCCTACTTTATCTCTAATCAAGTAGTATTTGACATAGTCAACGTCCTCAATGTAAACTGGAACTCGGGGTGTGCCTGGTTTCACGGCGTTATAGTCAACTGGTTTATTCTTCACATCAATTATTTCCTCAACGAGCTCCAATAGGAGTTTTTTCCTCTCCTCCGCGCTTTCTACAGCGTGTTTGGGTTTAATCTTGAAGGCGAGAGCTTCCTCTATTGCTTTGAACAAATTTAGTGGTGGACGTGGAGGCTCGATCACAATGTACTGGTTGAAGCCTGCTACTGTTTTCTCAATGTTTGAAATGTGTATGAATACTCCGCCTCCAACTGGGTATACTACGTTTATCTTTGTCCACATCTTCATGTCTCCGGTTAATCTATCAACGAGTAGTGGTTCTTCCCCATGCTTCCGCTTAAACTCCTCGATGTATTTAACTAAGTATAGTGGTTTATTACCAAAGTCTGGTTCTTTAACCCTCTTCTCCTTTCTTCTCTTTACCCTAAGATCAAAGCTTAGAAGCTTCAGCGTCTCCACCACCTTAGACTTTCGTCAGAGCCATTGGAACGAGTTTAATGCCGAATGCCGGGTCAACCTCAAAGGTGATCATATTTTCGAATACTGTGCGTGCTCCTTTTAGCTTAATGATATTCATAACCTTCAGTATTCTTCCGCCCATTTCAGCGTTTTTTAACTCTATATAGCCATCTGCGATCGCCTTTAGTCGAGAATGAAGAGACTCCGGAAGCCCCTCTGAGTGTATAGTTAGTAATATGAGTTTCCCCTTATCTACTAGTCTCTTGGCAATAGTGAGGAAATTAGCGATATCCTCTGCCTTAGAGCCACTCACTAGTATGCTGAAGGAATCTATTGCGTAGACATCATACTTGTCCACGGTTGAAACCATGTGGTTGAGAGTTAGAGATAATAGGTCTCGACCAGTAGACTTGACCCATTTAACCCTAGGTGTCTGTGTGGAGTATATTGTTAGCCGTCCACGCAAGTAGTAGTTGACTACATTGAATCCCACGCTTTCCATTGCACGTATGTAGCCAAGAGTGGTTGTCTCGGTTGTAATAACTACGACTCTTAAAGCACTCTTTAAAGCCCCATATATGAATTGTTGTAGTACAACTGATTTACCTGCTCCATGACTACCCCCTATGACTATCAATGCTGGGAAAGGTAATCCGCCAGCTAGTTTAACGTCTAGTTCTTCATTCCCAGTTGAAATCGTACTAGTCTTAAGCATTGAGAATCACCCACTTAGAGTCAGATGTACCGTACTGTGTAGTGAAAACTACTCTCAGAGGCTTCTCCACGTCTATATCTACAATGCTTACATAAACCCTTATTAATCCTGTCTCACCTTCTCCTATAATGGGGTGATCGCTGAATTCAATACTATAGTCTCCAGCTAGGATTATTTTCTCAATATACCAATGAGTTTCATACGTAAGTCTCAGAGTCTTAAGGACCCCGCTAATTGAATAATACTCTATTACTAAGTCACAAGCTTCTAACCTGTAGATAGCTAAAGGCCCATAATTATAAACACGTATTGTGCCCTCTAATACGCTGTTTAAGTAAGTTAAATTCACTTCTACAATGCTTATTCGAGTCATTCGCTCATAATACTCCACGTATCCGAGTCTTATGGTGTTAACGGCCATCGTGGTTGCTGTAATTATAACCCCTATTATGGATGCTGTTGCGATAAACAATACTATGACTACTGTAAACCCAGGTATAATGGTCTCAGAGGGCATTTACAACCCCCCCCTTATCCAACAACATAGCTTGTCGAGTAGCCACTAGACAACACTAGCTTTACCTCGAGGGGGAGAGTGTAACTATCAGTTAACTGTATTGTGAATAACACTGTCTCTCCTTTCTCAAACACGCCGGGCTGTGACCCGTACTCCACATAGTTCACTCTATTGGTAGCATTAGGATTAGTCGAGTAATAACTTGTCTTACCACTATAATCTGTCACTATGAAGTCTATGTTGTTGAGGTCGCCGTATACCACGTCACCAGTGTTCTTTGCGTATATATATACAATATTGTTCACTTTATCTATTGATGCGTGGACGATTGAGATACTTAGCCTATAGAACTCAGACCTGTTCCTTATACTAATAGAGATTGAGTTGAATAAAGTGTTCAATTGATTAATTATAACAGAAGCGAACAATGAAGCGATTAATATCGCTGCAATTGTTAATATAGCGTGAGTTATTGTTGTAGACTCTCCCATTTATTGCCACCACCCTCTCCCTCCATTGAATTATCTTTTCCCCCCTCTGTTTCACCTTTCTTCGCTACTTCCAGCGTGTGTCTACCTTCCCTCCTCAACGTGGTTAATGCTTTGAGTACTGTTCGCAATACTTCCTCTTCAAGTGCCTCCTCTCTTACTCCAATGTTCTTTAAGAGTATATACATGAGCAGTGTGTTTTCTTCTGGTGTAATGTTTTCCCTAATGGATTGATCAACCATGTTTAAAGTAGCTTTCATAAACTTCGCTTCCTCGCTTGAAACAATCTTCAACTGCTCTATTAAGTCAAGAACTCTCTCCACACTGGACCTTGGATAATGCTTCATTAGTTCATAAATAATACTCATCAATGTAAGCACTCGCTTCACGCTAGCTCCAGCTAGGGCAGCTCTCTCCTCTCTCACTACTCTACCAGCCTCGCCTAGAATACCCGCTAACTCCTCGAATCCACTTGGAGGCGGCCTAGTAGCTTGCGGGGCTGGTTTAACCTCCGGCTTCTCAGCTACTTGTGCCCCCTCCCCCCGTATCTCCTCTACAACCCTAGGAGCTGTCACAGTAGTCTCCGGCATGCTTGGTGCTTGTTGAACCTGGGTTTGCACTGTGACCTGGGGCTTGGCCTCCTCCCTTGGCTTGTATAGACTATAGGGACCCGTTAAATCAGCTAGTATAGCCTTGACCTCTGCCACAGCATTCGCTAACTCCAATACAGTTGCCTTTAACTCCTTCAATTCTTTAACTAAATCCACTTCCTGTCCCAATACTCCACCACCTCTTGAAGCAGTCGTGGACTCTGATATAGGGACATAGGCTTTAGAGATGAAGTGTGAGAGTATTCTCTTAGCAATAAGCCTACTATACCAATCCCTCCAAGGCCAAACATCATCAACGAGTCTACGTGCTTCAACCACATATCACCAACCCTTTTTCATCGAAGTAACCAGGGTCCTGGTGCAAGAGAATGGAGTAGGCAGCCGCGAATAAGACGCTAGTAGCAAATAGACTGAAACCTATGACTAAACCAAGCACTATGCAAAACCCATAAACCCCGGGGAAGAATGAGAAAAGCAACCTGGAAGCAAGTAATAAGCCAAAAATAAGCACAGTAAACAACCCAGTGGACAAGATTGAAATCAGCATCAAACCCCTCTTAATCACATTAAACCTAAAGCAACCACTCACAAACAACACCCCAAACGAAGGGAAGTGAGGGAAAAGAAGAAAAAAGATATTTGATTCAACAACCAGATCCCCCTAACCCAAGACCACGAAGTCTCCAACAGTTAGTGTTGGAGGTATTGTTCTATCGATTACCAGCGGTGCTCCCTGCAACGGCTTGATCTCGACTGTGAAAGACTGGTACTGCGTTAATCCACTTGGTATAGCTATCACAACCATGAATTTCTCACCAACCTCCAATACAGTGTCTTCGTCTCCTTGTATAATGTAGACTGTGGCGTTTGGTTCACTCGTAGCAGAAGGTATTAAATCGGTGAGATTAACTGTTCCCGATAGAGTTATACTGTTTGGATCATTACCACGGTTTATTTTGCTAAAGGCTCCGCCAGGTATTTTTAGTACAATATCTATTTTCGTATTATTAAAGTCTACTGCGAGCTGTCCTGGCGACACTTTTAGTGGTATATAGATAGCCTTTACTGCAGGACCCTCGTCGTCAACGTATCCTAGTACATTGCCGTCTACTTCTAGTGCGGTAGTTGCCTCGTTTAGCCCTTGTTGCATTACTTCTTTGCTTTTCTGCGTGGTGTACATTCCCATGTTTATTACTACGAAAGCTAGTGCTGCTGCAACGATTACGAATGCTATTAGGACGATTGCTGCCTCAATGCCTACAATACCTTTCTTCTTGCCCATTCCCCCACCCACCTCGATTGCTACTTTCCTCATAGTTACTTATAAATTCAGCTCTATTTTTCGACGGTTTGACGACATAGTTTGATCCATAGTTTTTTCGGTGTGTCAGCGAATCTGTGAGGGAGTAGAGCTTGATCGGAGCTAAGGGTTTTTAAAGTTCTCGAATTGGAGTATTCTTAATGGAGGAGCATGTTAATGGTGGCTTATACGTTGAGTGCTTGGGAAGGCCTCAGTATAATTGTAGACGGTGTTGTGGTGAAATCCGCGATCATCGCTGGGTTTAAACAGGGTATATTAGCGTACTGGCCGCCTATTGTGGACCTTGAAGTACTAGATATGTTTAATAAGCTATATGTCAAGACAAGAACCCCCTCCTACATGGTATTGCATATTGAGGGGTTTCACAATAGATTCCTCGCCATTGTTAATGGAGACAAAGTGTTCGCTATGGAGATAGACCCAAGGGTGGACGCTTTGAAAATGGGGGAGAAAATGTTAAGGGTTTTCGAGACGTTGAACAGGCTAGCCCGGGATGATTACAAGAAGCCTGTTCAACAAGACATTGAAGACTACTATGAGGATGGAAGAGACTAGTCCAGGCAAGAGAAGCCACCCTAACCCCGTCAATATGGCTCCTGTAATGAATATGCTTGTAGTTGCCCCTAGAGCTATGTTTATCTCCTCCTCTATCTCTGTGAGCCATGGTGTCCCAGTCAAAACAACTAGTGTTCTGTAAACCGGGTTTTTCTCGAATGCCTGGTAGTGAGGTGTTTTCTTTAAAACCTCTAATCCCTGCTTGTCGAGAGTAATTATCTCCTTATCTCCTTTCTTAACGACTTTGAAAAACCTCGTTGGCGATGTAGTAAAAGACTCTATGATCACGTCTTGAATCCTCCCAGCGCCAACCATTATTCTACCTACTTCACTTGCTTCCATGTACTTCCTCCTAGACAGCCCTATTTGAACAAGTAATCTATATAGGTTTATAGATGTAACAAGCTCCTTTGACACGTTGAGTCTAGTGGGTATATTAAGGATTTCGCTACTAGCTGTTTTAATAGGTGTAAGAACTTCTAGGAGTTTATGAATGAACTCTTTACCCTGCTCACTTAGGCCCACATATAGGTCATCTACACTCTCAACTCTATTAATTAAACCCTTTTTCTCGAGTTTCCTCAGAGAGTCTAGAATAGACTTCCTAGTGTCCCCTATAATCCTCGATAACTCGGCTACTGACACTGGCCGCGATCTCTCAGCAAGGTATAAAATAATACTAAACTGACTACTTGCTCTCGAGAAGTCGATAACACTGTCTAAATCCCTAAGTAGCAGTAGTTTAGCCGTGATATTCCCACTATTAGACGACATCACCTCCCCGCTAATACAATTCTACATCGCAAGTATTTTTAAGTCACAGGATTATGAGCACACAAGGTTTAGTTAAGGCTCCAATAATCTCGAAAAGAAGTATAAGTAGCCACTAGGGGGATGAATGATTTAGCCTCCATGTAGAGATCTGAGAGGCTTCTCGCAGCAGCGATCTTGAACTTTCCGAGGACTATTAGACCAGCGTCAAACACGTTCTTCAACTCCAAGGTCTAGTCACTGATCAGCGGTTCTCGTCGAGGAAAGTATACTCCTCACTCTCACCGGCTTGAGAAAGCCTAGTCATGATTGTGAAGCTACGTTCAGATATTAGTATATCTGCGGATTGTTCTCATATTGTTTGACGCGGCTTCACCATGGGTTAAACGGCATCGACAACTCTTTTAGGCCTCTCGAAGCACCCATACACTGCCATTATGGCACCATATAGTACTTTAAACCCTTATTCTGCAGTACTAACTAAGTACTAATTAGTGCCAGCTAGTCTTCTACTGTTGCTTTATTGAAGGCCCACCCCGCTACTACTAGTAGTGTTATGGCCGCTACTGCGAGTATTGCAATATCTATAGTGGGGTTCATGTATTCTAATCCAACATTGGCTCCCGTTAGCCAGTATCTAACCGAGTGCACTGAGTAGCATAGCGAGTTGAATTGTGCGAAAGCCTTCATCCAGTCTGGGGTTCGGGCTTCATTGGGCTTGATATTAAGCCCTCTTCCCTTGGCTTCACCGCCCTCGGGATCCCTTTTCACCGGGATCCATGTCACTGGGCTCCACCCACTCAGGGTGACCCCAGCCCACAGCTCCTCCTTCATTGTTTTCTCCGGGTCATTGCTGTGGGGAAACCCCCGCATCTTGGAGTATTTTAGGTATATGTTTATTGATGCTAGTTTCTGCCTATCTAGCTCGAAGCCGCATTTAGGGCACTTGTATACCCTGCCCACTCGGGTCTTCGCCACACACCCGCATCGTGGGCAGGTGCGAGAAGTGTTCTTCGGGGAAACCTTTACTGTAAAAGCTTTCTCGGAGATCTTCTTTTGAATATTTATCCACGGTGTTCTAGCATTCCTCTTCCTCCTATTCCTCGAAGTCTTCATTTTACAACTGAAAGCCCCGCCTTTCAAGGCGGGGATGGTGTAGAAATGCTTATAAACTCTCTTAGTTTTATTTGTTCTATGGTGATGAGTTAATTGTTAGCTGTGGTTGCCCCTAAGCCCATGTGGGATGCGGGGTTTGCAACCACAGGGCAAATACACTATATGGGGGGATCTCTGGCCACCCCGACTGCCCCGCAGAGGACAGATGTAAACCCGAATAGATGCGGGGAACCAGTGAACCGCCCAAGGGGAACCCTCGCCCCTTAAGGGCGGGGAGGAGGTCAGGAAATCCCTCTCCCTATTACGCTCTCTAGCAACATACTTCTCGTAGATGCCCTTCAAGCCCTTGCTCTGTGCTATCCTCTTCTTCCTCTCATACGTGATCTTCATACTCTGCAAGGGCTTCAAGTCGATCCTGATAAAGCCCTTTCTCGGTGAGAACCCGTCGAGCGATAGCTCATTGGAGTCCCATGCAACAACGTCCCTCACCTCTATAGTCCTCGTGGATTTGAACGGTATTAGTATCCTGTTATCTTTTAAAACAACTTCTCCAATCCTCCAGCCCTTAACCCTCTTGGTGAACCACCTACTACTCCAGGAAACCTCTATATACTCTCCTGGCTTAAGCGTGATCTTGATTTTCTTCTCTTCATAATTCACACTCATCAGAGTTATCTTGCACCTGGCAAACCTCTTCTCGACTCTTGGTTTAATCCTCCTAGCTCTTCCCTTGAGATACCTCTTCCTCCAAGCCTTCATAATGGAGTACGCCGTCCTAATGACAGCGTCAACCCAGTGCTTAGCGTATGGGCAGTCTAATAGGAGCTCGTCACGTAGCTTTTTCTTGAAAGACTTGTCCTTTGGTAGCTCTGGAACTTTAAGCTTGTAGGGTATGATTACTACTTGCTTCCTCTTCCTCCTCTCTATTCTAGGGAATCTATACTTCCACTCAATGTTCTCCCAGATTATGTCTATTGCTCTCTGTAGAGTCCCTAGGTACCACGTTATTAGCTCGTTAACCCTTGGATCGCTTATTGGTATAGAGTACATTCTGACTTGCTCAAGGGTCTTCAATGAGCTTCCTTGCACCTTCAACTACCTTCTCATACTTATGGCTCCTCATACCGTAGAGTTTTCCCGCGAAGTGGGAGATTATTGTGACTAGGTCTTCCACGAGCTCCTCTCTTGGATCCTTGTCTTCGTGGTTTAAGACAATTATTTCCACCCCGAAGGCTCTCAGTAGCTCTTCGATTGTCTTGAAGCCGAATCTCGTTAGTCTATCTGGGTATGCTATGACGATCTTTGATATCTTCCTCTCGGTAGCGAGCTTTAGTATCTTCTTGAATCCTTTCCTATCCTCGTTTAATCCGCTTC
>Ga0326760_1000472_pt1 | contig 21336 bp, 28 predicted proteins | sample GCREP_S_FD_207668 | JGI IMG/M metagenome (GOLD analysis project Ga0326760, IMG submission 207668) | Hot spring sediment microbial communities from Geyser Creek Basin, Yellowstone National Park, WY, United States - GCR.EP_S | ecosystem: Environmental > Aquatic > Thermal springs > Near-boiling... | reverse complement strand
GGACCGTGAGTTAAGTAGTAATCAGGGTTCTCCTCAAATGCCTTCTTACAATGACTACTACAGAAGTAGTATACCTTACCCTTATAAACAGTCTTATATCTAGTTTTCTCAGAATCTACCTTCATCCCACATACAGGATCTACGACAATCACGACTTACTACCTATAACACTGATATAGCGAGAGTTTAAAAGCTTTACATACTGAGTAATATTTGCTAATTTAAGAATTCTCTAAATCCCTAATCTTTAATAACGCTACTACGTAAGGTGAATATCTGAGATCTTCGAGGCGTGTCGACCTAGTAATTAATGGATAGTGATAATATTAAGGATTAAGATATAACTACTTCAAGTATTAAGTTTTGGGTAAGTGGTGTCTCTAATTCTCTAATATGGGTCTAATCTCTATAGCTTTCATAAAGTTGTTATGATTCCTCTAATTACAGGTGATTAATCTCTGAATATAATGATTTTTAAGGTACTTATCCTAAGTGTAGAGTATTTCTTATCTTCATACATATCTCACATAAACTTATTTCCTCTCCCCGTATTACTTTATCTGAAATCTCCTTAAGTGTATTGTATATTTCCGGGTTGTTTAATATTTCCTTAAGACCTCTGATTTTCCTTCTTTCCTGTAATACGTAATTAATTAGTGGTTGTGGTACGCCTATAAGTTTAGCTGCTTGGAATTGTGATAGGTTATACCTCTTTATTAAGTCTAGAGCTATAGCGATTCTTATAGCTGTTGAGTAATGTTTTATGAATTCCTCACATAAGGATTTCTTCAGCAAGTCATAACACCTAGTCAATCTACTGTTTTCTCAAGATGGATTTCATAGTAGTTCCCCCTGATGTAGACCTCCATCTTAGCTATTTCAAATTCCTCTATAGTCTGTTTTATCATCTCTACACATTCCTTAGATGTTGTTAATACCATTAATTTCTCACCTACTCTCATCTTAGATAAAACCCTTATAGTCTTTACTAGAGGTCCTGGACATTCCTCACCTCTAAAATCTAGTTGATTCATAACTACCTCCACGCACTTATATTCCTAAGTCTTTCAACAGCTTTCGGGATAACTTCTAATGCGTAGATTATATCATCTTCTCTATGGTGGTGTGAGACCTTAAATAATATACTGCCGTGGGCTTCTTCATGTTTTCTACCAATAGCTAGTAAGACATGACTTGGTTCTAAGACCCTACTACTACATGCACTACCACTTGATACGTAAACTCCGTAAAGACTTAACTCTACAGTGAGTGCTTCACCCTCAACACGTAGGAAACTCATATTGACGTTATTAGCTACCCTTGCATTACCTGTAGGACCGTTCACAAGTACTTCAGGTACCCTATCTAAGATACCCTTCATAAGTTTATCCCTTAAATTCCTGACGTAGTTAACCCTACTATCGAAATCATTAAACATTATCTCAACAGCTTTCTTAAACCCAGCTATAAGTGGTACATTCTCAACACCTGGCCATAACTTCTCAACACTTAACTGTCCCTTCAACGGAGATTCTAACTCTAAACCCTCCCTAACATAGAGAACTCCAACTCCTCTAGGCCCATGAACTTTATGACTACTTATCGTAAGCATGTCTATACCTAACTCCCTCACGTTAATAGGTACCCATCCATACGCATCAGCAGCATCTGTATGGAATATAGCTTCCTGATTAGCTGACTTCACAATATCTACGAGCTCCTTTATCCTCTGTATAGTCCCTATCTCATGATTAACCATCTGAATACTGACTAAGACTGTATCCTTATCTACGTAGTACTTCAGTATTTCAGGGTCTATAAAACCGTACTCATCTACAGGGACTAAAACTACTTTAAAGCCTAGGAGTTCTGAAGCAAACCTAGCTGGGAAGATCACACTTAAGTGTTCTATAGATGATACAATCACCTTCTTACCCCTACTCCCCCTATTCTTAAGTAGGAAGCCGAGGATAGCTAAGTTATTTGCTTCTGTACCACTATGTGTGAAGACTATACTCTCCGGATTATCTACACCTATGGTTTTAGCTAGGAGTTCTTTAGCTTCATAAATAACTTCTAGAGCTTCCCAACCAACCCTATGAGTTATTGATGGGTGTCCATACCCTCTCATATTGAAGTAGGGTATCATAGCCTCTACAACTTCTTGAGGTATAAACCCACTGTTCTCTAAGTCGAAGTATACCTCCTTCTGAGGTTTTCCATGGGATTCTAAGAGTTCTCTAACCTTCTTAGATAGAGACATTATGAAATCCTCCTAGCAATTACTCGTAGAAAACCCCTATCTAATTCTTCAAAACTCTCTATAGAGTAATTATACTTAAGTAAGAAATACTTTAGAGCTTCTCTAGGGATATCATCTTCCTTAAAAATAATCTTAACCTCATCAACACCTTCAGAAGCTAGTGAAGGGATTATATTACTAAGTCTTACTATTGGATGTGATGTACAGCCTACTGAGGCATATCTAAGGTCTACCTCCTCAGACCTCACCTACCCTCACCTAAGGTCTTCAACGAACTGTAATACCTCATCATTATTTCCTCCTCCTCAAATACTTGCTTCTCCTCAGTAGTTAAGTCCTTTGGAAGCCAATCAGGGTGACTTCCAACCTTCTTATAATAAGCTCTTATACCTCTCTTTAAAGCACCAACAGCTAAGATACTACAGTGGTATTTTATTGGTGGTAGACCTCCAAGCTGGTCTGATAAGTATTTCCATGATATCTTCCAAGCATCCTCAACCTTCTTCCCTATTATCATCTCAGTCAATATACTTGCAGTAGCTATATTAGCTGCACAACCATAACTTTCAAATGTTGCCTTCTCTATAATGTCTACACCATCAATATTTACAATCTTTAGGTAAAGTCTTATCATATCACCACATGCAGGACTACCAGCACTTTCAACAACTGTAGCATCCTCCATAGGCCCTAAATTCTTAGGATTACGAAATAGTTCAAGCACCTTAGGACTATACGGTAGTGGTATCCTACTACTCAACTTCTAAACACCAATAACATTGTTATTTCCAGAGTTATAAACCTTCCTAAATAATGAGACCATAACCATAGTTTACAGAAGTACTAAATACTTAAGAAAGTTCAGATCCATAAGTCATTAACAATCAACTTTATGGTAGGATACCAGGAAAATTTATACATCAGTAGACAGCAATCTATAGAGGTTAAAGTAGAATACATTGCTAAGTTACAACTGAAAGCCTCGTTTTTCAAGGCGGGGATGGATAGAAAGGTTTATAAGGTATGTATCCTATAGTGTGTTCTGGAGAGTGTCTTGGAGGGTGAATTTCTAGGGTGGATAAGGTTTAGGAGTACTAGGCATGCTAGGTATTGGTGTGGTTATCATTTTGTGTGGGTTCCTAAGTATCGTAGGGATGTTCTTGTTGGTGATGTTGCTGAATACACTAGAGTAGTACTAAATGGAATACTCAAGGAACTAGAGTGTGAGCCGTTAGCCCTAGAGATTTTGCCTGACCATGTCCACGTGTTTACTCTATGCCCTCCAAGACATTCTCCAGCTTATATTGTGAACTATCTTAAGGGTAAGAGTGCTAGGAAAATACTACAGAGGTTTCCAGAGCTGAAGACTAGGGCATCCGGTGGGAAGTTATGGAGTAGGAGTTACTTCGTAGCGACAGTTGGGAACGTGACAGCAGACATGGTTAAGAGGTATGTTGAGGAGCGGTGGGAGAAAGAGAGATGAAGAGAACAAGCATAGTTGAGCTCGTAGTCGATAAAAACGTTGAGGAAAAGCTAAAGCTACTCTGTAGTCTATCATCTAAACTTTGGAATGAGGTTAACTACACTAGGAGGAGGATGTTCTTCGAGAAGAAAGGCGTGGATCTTGAGACGACTTATAAGGAGTTCTACGAGAAGTATAAAACACTAATAGGTTCTGCCACAACACAACAAATCCTAAACAAGAATGATGAGGCGTGGAGGGGCTTCTTCAAAATGCTAAAGCTTAAGAAAGAGGGTAGGTTGCCATCATTCATCAACAAAGTCAACCCGCCAGGGTACAAGAAGAAAAACAATAAGAGGACTCTATGGAGTGCTGTCAGGAAAGACCAGTATAGGGTAGAGGGTGATAAAATAGTTCTCAAAGGACTGGGAGTTATTGGAAGTATAGAGCTGAGGTATAAGGGCATAATACACTTGAGGGGAGAGCAAGGCAGGTTGGAGATACATTATGATCCAGATAGGAGGAAGTGGTATGCACATATATCATTTGAGGTATTAGAGAAGGCTGTTAGAGGGGTTTGGGCTAATGTTCCGAGGCAACCAAAATACAACCTTGTCGCAGGTATTGATATTGGTGTCAACAACTTGATGGCCGTATACGTTGAGAACGGCTTGACGAGACTTGTTAATGGAAGGCCGTTGAAGGCCATCTCTCACTATTGGAGGATGAGGATTGCAGAGTATCAGTCTACACTGAATAAATATGGGTTGAAGACCTCTAGGAGGTTTAGGTCTATGTACTCTAGGTGGAGGAGGGAGGTTAAAGCCTATATTGATTCGAAGGTTAGACAAGCAATTGAGTGGTTATACAGTGTTGGTGTCTCTATTATTAAGGTTGGTTATCCTAAGGATATTGCTCAAGAGGATGGAGACTTCAACATAGTCCACGTGTGGACATATGGCTACTTGTTGAGGAGGGTCTACGAGGTTGCGGAGGAGTACGGGATAACAGTAGTCTATGTAGATGAGATGTACACATCATCTAAATGTCCAGTACACGGTCTCGGATGTGGGGAGAGGATTAAGAGAGGACTATTCAAGTGTACCAAGCTAAACAAGGTATTTAACGCAGACCTAGTAGGAGCATACAACATACTCATAACCCCGAGTCCCGAGAGGGATAGGGGTAATAGGCCGAAGACCCGGCCCGGGACTAAACCCTCAAAAAGAGGGGATGTAGCCCCGAACCTCCCCGCACTAGCAGGAACCCTCGCCCTTTAGGGCGGGGAGGAGGTCAGTTTGATAGAAGTTATTAAATCTTTGGTGTGGTAGTAATTATGTGATTTCATTTGAGTAGTGAGAGGCCTAGGCAGGTATCAGCTAGGAGGAGGGGTGTTGCTAGCGAGTATATAGCTATTGGTGTGCTTGAGGAGTTAGGTTATAAGGTGTTAGAGACTGGTAAGAAGGTGGTTATTAATGATGTTGAGGTTGGTGAGGTTGACGTAGTTGTTGAGGATGGTAGTGGTGAGAGGTATGCTGTTGAGGTTAAGGCAGGTAGGGTTGATGTAGGTGGTGTTAGGCAGGCTTATATTAACGCGTTGGTATTAGGTCTTAAACCTATGGTTATATGTAAGGGTTTTGCAGATGATGCTGCTAGGGAATTAGCTGAGAGGTTAAATGTTAAGGTGATTCAACTCTCAGACATATTCTTAGTTGAGAGTGAGGAGATATACACTATAGTTAGAGAAGTTGTTGAGGAAGTACTTACGGAGTACTTCGAGTTATTCTACGGTTATACAGTACAGTTAAGACAGGAACACTACGAGTTACTCTCAGCTATATATAGTTCTACAACTATTGAAGAAGCTGCTGAGAAGTTAGGTATTGACGTATCTACACTAGCTAAACGTATTGATGAGTTAAGGAGGCAGGGAGTGATACCTAGATGGGCGGTGAAGTACGGTAGTGTTAGGAGGGTAGCTCAGATATTACTACAGAAGCAGAGTGTTGTGAGTGCTTTAGAGGAGAGTAAGAGGGTTGTGGAGAACTTAAGGAACTTAATAGACAATTTTAAGACTTTACAGAACGTCATACACTCACTCACACAACAACTTACTAAGATACAACAATTAATTACTAAGTTAGAGAGTTATCGTGAAGAGAAAGAAGTTAAACAAGGTTAAGCTTACTACTAAGCAATTCTTAAGACCTTCTTACCCCTCTTAATGAAAACCCTAGTAAATTCATCTCTATTCATTATATGTATGTCTATTGGGTAATCCCATGGTAAGCCGTATAAGTCTACAGCTCTTACATATACTGACCTCCTCAACATATTAACATCACTAGCGTTGAAGTCCTTATCAACAACTATAACTACATCTACATCACTTAATACTGTGAGTCTACCCTCAGCAACCCCACCAACAACATAGACCTCAGCTAATGGTTCTAGATCTTTAACAGCTTTAGCTACCTTCTCAACAGAATCCCTCCATATCCTCAAGTAGTTTAAATGGTATTTAACCCAATACAGACTTCTCAACCTCATCTAAGAGTTTATGTAGTTCGGAACATACACTTATCATTTCCTTAACATCATTAACACTATATGTGAATTCGGAATACCTAGACATTGTATATACTGAATCAATATCTGCTAATACATCCCTATACCTCTTACTAAAGTCTTTAACAACATTAGAAATTACTTCAAACCCTAACTCACTTAACTTCATTATAAGTATCCCTAATAACTCCCTCACACTATGTATCTTAGGAACCTCACCTAACAGTTTAAGTAGGGATGCCTTAATCCTTAACTGACAAGCTTGTTGCATATTAAATGCTGCTAAGTCTAGAGATCTTCTCTCTAATAACTCAATACTAAGTTCTAAGAACTTCCTAGCTCTAAGTTTTAAGAGTTCAACTCTCTCACCACTCACATAAACTACCTATCAAAACTCATTTAGTTAATATTAATAAATGTGTTAATTTAGTAAGTTTGGTGTTTAAATTGGGTATAGGTGAGGGTTTTAGAGAGGAGGTTCTTGGGGAGTTTAGATTTATTGAGTTTAGGGAGGCTGAGGTAGAGAGGCCTTTAACATTAGTATTTGCTTATCCAGATACTGGGTTAGTGAGTGTGATTTCATCATCTTATATTATTAATGAGTTGAAGTTGGTAGAGTTTGGAGGTATTGAATCTCCAGCGTTAAGTCATATCATAGTAGTTCATGATGGTGTACCTAAATCCTCAATTAGATTATATGCTGGTAAGAACTTAGTAGTCGTGTTTTCAGATATAGTGTTATCACCTAACTTACAGGTATCACTAGCATCAGCATTAGTAGATTATGTTAGGTTAAGAGGTATTGACTATATTATATGTCCTACAGGTATTCCAGTACCTAATAGATTAGATGTTGATACACTTAAGACATACTATGTAGCGTCAAGTAAGAAACTTGCTGAATTAGCTGAGAAAGGAGGTGCTACTGTATTAAAACAAGGTATATTAGTAGGTGCTTACGCAACACTCCTACGTGAGAGTATTAAGAAGAATGTTAATACGTTAGTACTCTTAACAGAGTCATTCCTAGATTTCCCAGACCCTGAAGCAGCTGCTAAGGGATTACAAGTATTTTCAAAGATAGTTAATAGGGATATAGATGTTAGTAAGTTATTGGAGGAGGCAGAATTAATTAAAGTTAAGACACGTGAGTTGATGAGACAAACTAGAGGTGTTATGGGTCAGATGCGTAAAGGTATTGAATATGCTCCATACTTATATGTGTAGGGTGGTGTTATGAGTGAGATTGATGAGTTCTTCAGGAGGGTTGAGAGGAGGTTTAGAGAATTAGAAGATACTATGAGACAGATGATAGAATCAGCACTTAACGAGATAAGATTAGAGAGATTAGAAAAACCGTATTTCGCAGAATCTATAGAACCACTATATAATATGAGGGACCTCGGTGATAGATTAGTAATTCATATAGACTTACCGTACTGTAGTGAAGGTAATATAGATGTATGGTTTGAAGATAATAAAATGCATATCCGTGCAGCACTAAAATGTAAGCTAGACATAAGTGAATGGTCTGAAAGATATCGAGGTGTTGAAGTTAAGGAATACAACCTAGTACTCCCACTACCATTCAAACCACAACCAGATAAGGTAAGGTCTAGAGTTAAGAGAGGAGTCCTTGAAATCATAATATACAAATAAAAATATAAGTAAGAGTGTGATTCGCTACCTCAAACTAAAAATATGTTTAATTTTAGAGATCGTTAATCCTTAACCTACCTAGGATGTTGTAGGAAGTGTCGTTCCTACCTTCCTCTCAGTAACTAACTTCTCAAGACGTAAAATCCTTAACTTATTAAACAGTAATATACCTCCCCATACACCTACTGTAGTTAGAGTCATTGCAGTACCTACTGTAAGCATCTCATGTACAGCTACAACCCACTCTCCAGGACTCTGCATAGCTGTTAAGAATGGTGGCCAAGGAACGACCTCACCATGCCATACATGCTCTAAAGCTAATATCCCAGCACCACCCCATAACAAACCCTCTAGTAAGCCTAGGTTTAACTCCTTTAAGGACCCTTTTACAACCCTCCTAACTATAGATACTATTACAGCTAGTACTGAAGGTACTATGAAGCAGGCCATAGGTACACCAGTTAAATTTATATGTGTACCAATTTAAATTTATATGGTGTTTAAGATGTGGTTATTAATATTAGGTTATGCTGCAGTAATCACTACCACATTATGGTATGTATTTAAGTCTAAGGGTGTAGATTACTGCCTCAACTACTTATCAGTAATTTTATGGGGAGCGACGGTAATGTTCTTCATAGACAGTTTATATAATTACTTAAATGGGGAGGGATTTATTGAGGTAAGTATTGATGCTATAGTATTAGGTTTCTCATTACTCCTCATAGCCTTAGTTATATGGCTTATCATATTACTTATTAAAGACCCGAGGAAAGTTTTCCATAGTGCATGAATTAAATTTAATTCACTACCACTTACCATCTTTTAATCATTATTGATTTTACATATATTACCGTCTTTTAATTCTATTATAGACTTTCTCTATACTAACCTTCTTCTATCAAAAATTTAGAGATTTATTCAGTTCTATCATTAACATTTTCTGAAGACATACTTTTAAATATTTCGTTATCATGCATTCCATCAATGTAATTTACCTTGTGATGTTCTTGAAATCTCATGGTACATCATTATTCCCCAAGATCTGTCTTGGAAATTCTACCATAAGGAATGAATGACTTCCCTCATGGTAGAATTTAATTAATCTGTTAGTTAAGACCTTGCGATGTTGCGGCATGCGTATTCCTAAGGTGTTCTTGGGAATGATCTCCTTTTAGTGAACAGAATTTATAATTTCGATTTGTTTTAATTTCTTAGGAAGGTTTTGAGGTGTTGTTCTAAGGGTAGATGTTGAAGTATGTATTTGAGTTTTGTTATTTCTTAAGCTGTGGAGGGTTTAGGATTACGTCCTTCATTGAATATTAATTATTAATTAGCTATGTTAGTGATTATAGTTTAGGGTTGGTCATGAGTTTTAAACTTGCTAGGGAAGTACTGACTTACGCTAAGGTTGAGTTAGAGAAGGCTTTAAAGTTAGGTGATGTTTTCCTATATAGGAATGCTGCTGATAAGGCATTCCTAGCACTTGTTATCGCTATAAACACTTATATAAAGGCTATTGAGGGTGTGGAACCATCTACTCATAGTGAGAGAAGGAGGATTTTAAGGAAGGTAGGTAGGGAGGATTTAAGAGCTCTATACAGTGATATTATGAAGACACTTCATGAAGAAGCTTTTTACGAAGGTGTTTACCAGCCTGAGGAGGTTGAATACGCTATTAAGAAGGTAGAAGAATGTGTTAACGCTCTTGAGAAAGAAGTGAGGGAGAAGAGTAGGGATGCTATATGATGAACTCCCTATTAATACTTATTAGCTAATTCCTACCTTTATTAATCATTAGTGATTTGACTCTATACGGTGTTTAAAGTATAAATAAGTTGTTAAGGGTATTACTTTGGTTATGGTTATGAAGGTCTATAGGGTTGGTGATGTGTCTATAGTCCTTGTTGAGGGTGATATTACTGAGTTAGAAGCTGATGCTATTGTTAACGCTGCTAATCAGTACTTAGAACATGGTGGTGGTGTTGCTTTAGCTATTGTTAGGAAGGGTGGTTACGTAATTCAGGAGGAAAGTAGGGAGTGGGTTAGGAGGTATGGTCCAGTACCTGTAGGTGGTGTAGCAGTTACTAGTGCTGGTAAGCTTAAGGCTAAGTACGTAATACATGCTGTAGGTCCTGTCTACGGTGACCCTGAAGGTGATGCTAAGTTAGCTTCAGCTATTAAATCAGCACTTGATAAAGCTGAAGAACTTAATCTAAACTCTATAGCATTCCCAGCAATCTCTACAGGAGTTTACGGTTATCCGTACAGAATAGCTGCTGAGATCATGGCTAACGTATTGAAGAACTATAGGTATAGGAATGTTAAGAAGGTTATCGTCTGCCTCTACGGTAGTGTTGCGTATAGAGAGTTTGAAGAAGTATTCGATAAGGTATTCACTTCCTCATAAACTTAAGTTTTTGAAGTAATGGTATCTCCCTTAACTTCTCCTCACTTAAGTAATCCCAAAGAATCCCTTTAGGTCTAACCCTCACACCTTGAGACTTCAACACCTTAGTAGGTGTGTATATGTAGTCAACTGTGAAGTCCCAAGGTTCTAAAGGTATATGTTGATTAATTACTTGAACATCATGTACAGTAGTTACTATAGGTACTTCAGGACTTAACTTACCGTACTCAATTAAGATCCCGTACTCAAGTTCTGAGTAACCCTCACCCTTACCTAACCTCTCACCATAGATACTAACAACTGTAGAACCAGTAACAACTAAATCAACCTCAGGTATTTCCTCAGGCTCTACATACTCACCATACCTAAAAGCACCACTGATAGTTGAGGCTACAGAATATGATGAAGACGGTATCCTCTTAGGATTCAGAAGTAAGAAACCCTTAGAAATCCTAGGTGTAGGCATTATTAAAACTTTACCATACCTTAACACAGCCTCCCTAACAGGCCTCTGCGGAGAGTCAGGATTAACCTTAACCACTCGAGCCCTCTTAAATAAATCATCATTAACTAACCTCATAGCAGCATTCTCAGCACCTACGAAATTAGGGATCCTACCGAAGACAGGCCTTGGAAACCTAGCAATACCTCTCTCCTCCATAACCCTCCAAACATTATTCCTAAGTTCATCACGTACAGCACTATTACCTATAACCATCACCTAAAACCTATTACTAGGGTGGGGGACGTTGTTAAAAAGATTTTAGGGTTAAGTTAAAAGTATGAACTACCTTTAAGTCTTAAGGACTTACTTCTTCTTCTTTTCTTCCTTCTTAGCTTCAGGTTTAGCCTCTTTCTTTTCTTCTTTCTTCTCAGGCTTCTTACTCATAGGGTATTCCACCGAATATAGAGGGATTAATTATCTATTTAAGTTTTAAATCTTAATTTATGGAGAGGTAATACCTTATTAACTTATTATTCAGTTAATTATAACTTAGATTTACTTTTGAAGTATTTGATTAAAGATTTACCTTCAATTATTATGGAACTATTTTTAGGTATTTTAAGGACTTCAGAAATTATATCGCATTTAGCTCTAAGTAGGTGGAGTACTTTGAAATCTAATTCATTCTCTAAGTAGGCTTCAGCATTAGCTATACCCTTAGATATTACGAACCCATTACTCACATACAGTATTGGTGGTGAGTTCTTAGGTGTTTTAACTACTTCAACACCACTTAAGTTAAGCCTCCCTACAACTTCATCGTATGTTACATCAATCTCGTAACTCTCCTCACGTACTAACAACTTAACTTTAAATCCATTCCTAACTAACGCCTTAACTAATACTAAATCAACTTCAAACTCACCTACATTATCTAAAGCTATGAGAACCTCATCACCGTCAACACATCTGAAATCATTAATTACTGGTTTATCGAATATAACTTCACCTAACTCCTTAGGTTCGTAACCTAATACTGAAGTATCTATAGAGTTAGCCGCTGCTGAGAACTCTAAAGCCATACTTAAATCCCAATTATGTCTAGAGACTATACCCTCAACCACCTCAGCTATCTTTAAGGCCTTCCTACTTAACTCATCCTTAACGTGTTTGTAGGGGTCTTCAGAATTCAGTAGTGATTTTACGTAGTTGTAGGAATGTGTGAATGCTTCAACCCTACCGTATTTAGGTATTATATCAGCTAAGTATTTAAGTAGGTTAGGTAGTAAGTCAGCCCTACCTAACGTTATTAAGTCTCTACATCTAGACTGTACCAAACATAACTTACAGTAATCACTTACCCACATACTCATTCACTAACTCAGTAACTACTTTAAGGTCATCAATACTTACATCACCCATAACACCAATCCTTACCGAGTAATCCTTAATACTACCTACACCACCAGCTATTACGTAACCATACCTCCTCAACAAATCTATTATCTCTCTAGCCCTATCCGTATAGAAAGCAGTTACAGTACAACTCCTACATGACCTCTCAGCAACTGGGGTTAACCTCAAGTTACTGTATAAGTACTCAGCCCTAACCCTATGAACCTCATGATAGTTCTCTAAACCCATACCTAATATATAATCTAACGATGCGTTCAACCCGTAAATCACGTTTATAGGTGGTGTGTATGGTGTTTCGAGATCCTTAATACGATTTAAGAACTTACTTAAGTTCATAGAACGTGGGACTGGGTACTTAGCCCTAGGCTCAGTATTAACGTATAGTATAGCACCTCCTGGAGGTGCTAAGAACGCCTTCTGAGAAGCTGTAGCTACTACATCAACACAACATCTGATAGGTTCTGCAGGTACTCCAGAAACACTATCAACTAGTAGTAACGTGCCTAAGGAGTTAGCAACATCACGTAGTTTATCTAAGTACCTGTTAACACATCCAGCACCTGTCTCATTATGGACTAATGCAATAGCTACTACATCACCTAACCTCCTACCTAAGTCCTCAACAACATCTGGTGGTGGTACCCTACCAATACCTACACTTAACCTAAACACTTCAGCACCTCTAGACTCTAAAGACTCTATAAGCCTATCACCAAACTCACCGTAAGTTAACGCTATAACCTTCTCACCAGGGTTTACGTAGTTATAAACCATAGTATCAACAGCTAACGTACCAGTACCTGGAAGTACTATAGGGGTACCCATAACAACCTTAGATAACTTCTCAAGGACTTCTCTGAAGACCTCCTTAAACTCCTGAAGTTTATGGAATAACGGTTGTTTACCGAAAGCCTCAATAACCTCCCTCGGTATCTGGACAGGCCCTGGAGTTAATAACTTCATAAACACCGCCTTACACATAAGTAGTAAGTATTGATAGAACTAGAACTAATTCTGATTAAGTCAATACTTAATATGTTTAACCTACTTGAAGCCTATAACACATCACCATAAAATCCTCGATAATCTACTTATAAGCTTAACTTAATTTTAATTTAATTATTGACGATGAATTATAAAATTAATCAGTTATTAATCAGTGATTAAAACCCTCTCTACCTAATAGGTAGAACCCCTCTAAGGTGATATAGTGGAAAACTTAATTTGTGTTTTGTGGAAATCCTACTTGGATGATTAGTGTAGCCTGCACTGAGCTTAACGCTATGAGGAAGTCCTCGATTAATGACAAACTACTTACCTACCTTCTCCTGAACTGACCTAACCTTATACTCTAATGAGATCTCCTTATCATACCTTAAATCTAATGATACGTCTATCAACACTCTAGATATGTTTAAACTCCTTAACTTCTCATTGATTAAGCTTATGAGTTTAGTAAGGTCTTCAAACGAGTTTAACTCTACTCCAGTACCGAATGGTGTTACTTGGTAGTTAACACTTATAGACTTAATCACATTAATTGCCTCAGCAACATAACTACTTAAACTAGCTGTGGAGGTTCCTATAGGTACTACCCTAACGAATGCGAGTATCTTCATCATATCATCCAATATCAAGTTACTTAAGGGTTAAAATAATCAATCGTTAAGTAAATCAGAACTCCACCAACTCATCATACTCAGTAAACCGGCCTCACATCATTAACTCAATATATTATAATATTGATTTAGGGTATAAACACTTTATAAGTCAGAAACACGAGTTATCATCAATCCTCAGACACAGCCGTGTTCATCACTATAAATACATTTACTTAAGACTTAATAAATACATTACTTAAAAACTCTAGTTAGTTAAGTAATTAGGGTCTTCATGCGTTTAGTTAATGCTGATGAGGTACGTTGTGGTGGTATTGAGTTGGATAATTTCTTAGAGGTATGTAGTGATGTGTTGAGGAAGGGATTTATAAGTAAGACAATAGTTGTTGATCCTAAAACCAATACTGTTGTAGGGAATGTTGAGTTATGTACTACTCTTAAGGAATTAGGTGTTAAGTACATACCGGTATCTTATGAATTCACTGAGGACGTCTCACTACCTTTAGAGGAGTTAGGATTCTTTGATGAGTTAAGACCGAGTACTTATAGGGTCTTCAGGAGCTCTGAGGAACTACTCTATAGGAATTGGCCTACACCATTAGTTAGACTTAAGAATTCCTCTATAGGTGGTAAGACTGTATGGGCTAAACTTGAGGGTTTTAATCCTTGGAGTATGAGTGTTAAGGATCGTGTAGGGTGGTACATGTTTAAGAAGGCTTTAGAGAGGTTAGGCAGTATACCTAAGTTATTAGTTGAATCTACATCAACTAATACAGGTATTGCTATAGCTGTGATGTGTAACTTATACGGTTCTAAATTAAGAGCTTACATACCATCAACTATATCATTAACTGGTGAGTTCCTGCTTAAGGTCTTCGGTGTAGAGGTCATCAGGTCTACTAAGTCATTAACTGTCGAGTTAATTGATGATGTTGAGGATATTGCTCGTAAGGAAGGAGCTTTACACCTTAATCAGTTCTACAATGATAATAACTTCAAAGTACATTTAAGGTATACAGCTAAGGAATTAGAACTACAGTTTAAGGAAGCAGGTATAATACCTAGGGGAGTTTTTCGGTGGTTTAGGTACTTCAGAACATATGTCAGCGATAACATTCTACCTTAAGAATAGGTTTGAGGGTGTTAAGGCTGTTAAAGGTTTGAAGTAATTTGTGAATAATTGTAAATAGTTCTAAACGCTTTTCAGGGTTGTGGGGGTGTTGATGTTGTGTGAGATTTATAAACTCCTTACCTTACGAACTTAGTTGATGTCCCCGGGTTTCCGAGACCCGTAGGGCTTTGAAGCCCCTGGCGACAGGGGCTAAGCTACTGTGGTGAGGGGCTCGGGGGTAGCGTGATGAACCACTCGTCAAGTAACTACAAGTCTTGGCGAGTGGTGAACGCTTACGGTGTGGTGCCTAAGGTAGGGAGTACAATTCAAGGTATTAGGAGGGTTGAGACAGGTATGAAGTGGGTTCATCATGTAGGGTTAGACGGTGTTGTAGAGGTATCTCTTGAAGATGCTATTAGAGGGGTTCTAGAGGTTGTTAGGAAGGATGGTATCTTCATAGGTTTAAGTAGTGGTGCTGTATACTACGCATATAAGGAAGCAGTTGAGAAAAACCTTATCGATGACGGTGACTACATACTCATAATGCCTGATATAGGTTTTAAATATGTTGAACAGTTGATGAAGTATTCATACTTAGTAAGTACTGGTTAAACTTATAACCCTGTTATTTAACTATTAATACGGTGAAACTCCTTGGAATGTATGTGATAAAGACCTTAGTAGATATCTTCGGTAGAGATCGTCTATACCCTAACTTAGACCTGAAGAAGTTGGAGTTTAAGACATGCGTTGTTGATATCTCTATGTTATTTCCTCATGAAGATGTTGATCGAGGTACTGTAGAGTTAATTATTGATGATATTGTAGAGAATGGTGTTGTTAAATACCCAGTAGTAGTTGATGTTAGGACTTTCATAATACTTGACGGACATCATAGGGTAGAGGCATTGAAGGAACTTGGATATGATTACGTACCTGTATTCTTCGTAGATTATGCTAAGGATTATGTTGATGTGTATCCATTTAGGAAGGACTTACCAGTAAATAAGGCCTTAGTAATTAAGGAGGTATTCCTAAGTAAGGAGGTATTCCCTCATAAAACGACTAGGCATGTATATAAGGGATTCACAATACTACCAACCTTTACTAAGTCTGAATGTTTAAGAAATCCTCAAACCAACTTTAAGACATTATCAATACCTCATATACTATGTTATGAATAGCTTCAACACTACCTGAAGGCCTCACTCATAACATACTTTTAGGAATTTAAATTGTGGTGGATTAATTAGTTAGGTGTTATTATGTCTTCATACTTAGAGTTGATTGAGGAGATACCTCATCCACTGGTCTTAGTCTTAGCTGGAGATCCTGAAAAACCTAGGAGGAGGGGTGGTATGACTGCTGCTTGGGTTTCTAGGGTTTCATGGGACCCACCAATAATTGCTGTATCAATAGCTCCTGAGAGATATACTTATGAGTTGATTAAGGAGTTTAAGGTATTCACGATTAATTCAGTATCTAAGGAGTTTAGAGATCTAGCTATGAATGTTTTCGGTGTGTTAAGTGGTAAGGATGTTGATAAGTTTGAGGTAGCTAAGGTAAGACCTGGTAAGGCTAGGAAGGTCTTAGCACCTGTAATTCCGTCATCACCACTCATACTAGAGTGTGAGTATGTTAATGAGTTTGTAGTAGGTGATCATGTTGTGGTTTTAGGGAGGGTCGTAGATGTTTATAGAGGTTCGGAATCATTACCACTTGCTTATTATAGAGGTACCGCAGTTGAGATAAAGTTGATGGATTAGGTAGTCAACCTCACTAGCAGAGTTAAATAACCCTAATTAGATTTTTACGTAGGGTATTTCTGTGTTCAGGTATAGAATGAAGGTATGTAGTGTTGCTGAGATGAAGAGGATTGATGAAGTAGCTAGTAAGGAATTCGGTATTGACTCACTACTACTTATGGAGGATGCTGGAGTAGCTGTCTACTCATTAATAGTTAATGAGTTAGGTATTGATAAGAAGTTCGTAGTTATTGCTGGTACAGGTAATAACGGTGGTGATGCTTTAGTAGTTGCTAGGAGGCTATTTAGTTGTGGTAGTCATGTTGAGGTCTTCATAGTTGGTGACCCGTCTAAATATCCAGAACCTGCTAAGAAGAATTACGAATTAGTAGTTAGTTTAGGTATCCCTACTAAAGTCGTTAAAACTGAAGATGATTTAAAGTATTTAGAGGAATCTATAAGGAAGTGTGAGGCCGTTATAGTTGGTTTAATAGGTATTGGATTAAGAGGTGATGTAGTAGGTATTCATAGGGGTGTTATAGAGGTCATCAATAACTCTAAGAAGGTAGTAGTAAGTATTGATATTCCTTCAGGTATTAACGGTGATAACGGTAGGGTATGTGGTGTTGCTGTTAAGTCTACATATACTGTAACCTTCGGAATGCCTAAATACGGTAATATACTCTACCCAGGCTACCAATACTGCGGTAAGTTGTACGTATCAAGACTTTCATACCCACCTAAACTCTACGAGTCTGAGGAAATTATGGTGGAGTTAAACATACCTAAACCACCGCCTGAGAGGGTTAGGTGGGGTCATAAGGGAACATTCGGTAAGTTCTTAACTATCTCAGGTGCTCGTTACTACTACGGAGCACCTTACTACGTAGCTTACTCGTTCCTGAAAGCTGGTGGTGGTTACTCTAGACTAGCAGCACCTAAGACTATAATCCCGTATATAGCATCTAGATGTAGTGAGGTAGTTTACATACCGTTAGAAGAGACTTCAGAAGGTAGTATAGCTAAGAGTAATTACGAATACATACTAAGGATTATAGATAACTACGATATAGATATAGTTGCTTTAGGTTCTGGAGTATCACTTAATGAGGAAACTCAAGAACTTATGAGGGATTTAGTAATGTCTATAAGTAAGCCGGTAATCATCGATGGTGATGGAATCACAGCTATTTCTAAGGACTTAAACGTTGTTAAGGGTAGGAGAGCACCTACTGTGATAACACCACATCTAGTTGAGTTTAGTAGGTTGACCAACTTAAGTGTTAAGGATATCTCAGAAGATCCTATAGGTATTTTAAGGAGGTTCTGTAAGGACTTAAACTCATACATAATACTTAAAGGTGCTCACACACTCATAGGGTTTCCTAACGGCTACGTATACGTAAATATGACTGGTAATCCTGGGATGGCTAAGGCAGGTTCAGGTGATGTGCTTACAGGTACTATAGCTGCTATGTACGGTATAGGTTATAGGGATGTAGGTGATGCTGTGAGGATGGGTGTGTTAATTCATGGGTTAGCAGGTGATTTAGCTTCTGAAGACTTAGGTGAGGATGGTATAACACCTGATGACGTCATGAACTACCTACCTAAGGCTATGAAGGTGTTGAGGGAGGATCCAGACTTGATAATCAGTAAGTACATGCCTAAAATAATATGAGGTACCTATTATGAGTATTGAACAAGCACGTTCATTAGCTGTTCGTGAAGCAATTAACTACATACTAGATGCTGAGGTCGTAGGTATAGGTACTGGGTCAACAATAGATAAACTCATAAAGTTATTAAGTGATTTAAGAGGGTCACTAAGTAGTAAGTACTTTATAGCATCATCTCTAGATACTTCATTAAAGTTGAGGGAATTAGGTCTTAAAGTACTTGACTTCAGATCTATAGACTCAGTAGATGTTTATGTAGATAGTGCTGATAAAGTAGATACTAATTTAAACTTAGTTAAGGGTGGTGGTGCGGCATTAACCCTAGAGAAAATACTTACATACTACTCTAAATTCAACGTATTCGTAGTCGACTACAGTAAATTAGTTAATGACCTACATAACGAGTTCATACCAGTTGATGTACTACCACAAGCACTTACACTACTAACTAGATATTTAGGGAGGTTAGGCTATGAGTTCAGTATTAGGTATAGTAGTAAGGGTAGGTACGGGCCAGTACTCTCAGACGTAGGTGGTGTTATAATTGATGTTAAACTACCACCTAATGAAGACTTAGTAGGTTTTGAGAAGAGTATTAAGTCATTACCAGGTGTTATTGAGGTAGGACTCTTCATAGGTCTTACAGATGTCTTAATTATTGGTTATGAGGATAGGGTTGAGAGGTTAAGGGGACGTAGACTCTACAGTGTTTACAGTAGCTCCCGGACCGCCTAAAGATGTCTTCAGTGTTAACCCTCCAGATAACTTCATAGCGACTTCAACACGTTCTTGACATCCTGGGGCTAGAGCGATTACGCATCCACCCCCACCAGCTCCAGTTATCTTAGAACCTAACGCACCTGCAGTCCTCGCAGCATATATTAAATCACTTAACCTCTTATTACAGACTCCTAAAGCGTCTAAAAGTCCTTGATTAATATTCATTAACTCACCGAGTAGGTTTAAATCATTATTCAGTAATGCTTTTTCAGCCTCATTAACTACTAATCCTATAGTCCTTATGATGTTATCAATAATACCTGGATACCTATCCTTTAAATTCTTCACCTTAAGTACTAAGTCTTTAGTCTTAGCCTCCCTCTCAACATAACCTATAACTATAGGTAAGTCACAACTCTTTAAGACCTCCCTAACCTCGTAATTCCTACCATCTAATAACTTAACCCTTAAAACACCTCCGAAAGTAGTTATTGATGTATCCATAGGTGATGCAAGACCTTGAACAGCCTTCTCAACCTCCCAACCCAACCTAGCAATCTCCCTCCTATCTAACTCATAACCTAACACCCTACTATACGCTAATACCGTAGCTACAGTAACAGCTGCTGAAGTCCCTAAACCAGCACCTACAGGCATTTCAGACCTAACAAATATGTTAACACCTCTAAACGTGTTTAAATACTTAGAAACTAATTCAACAGCTGTCTTAAGGTATGAGATAGCTGAGAGTGCTCTACCGTAGTCAGTCTCAACGACTAACTCATCACCGGAGAAAGTAACTGTAACACCAGGTACTTGAAGGTCTGAAGCAACTATCCTCACATTATCATCACCCCTCAACTCAACAGTTACGTAAACCCTCCTACCTATAGAAGCAACTAACGCAGGCTCTCCGTAAACTACAGCATGTTCACCGAATAATGTGACCTTACCTGGAGCTGATGCAGTAACCCTCTTAACACTCAAGTAAAACCCCAATAACATTTAATTAAATATCGTAATAAGTTTAAATTAAGACCTAGTTTTTATAGTTATTACTGAGATCTTACCTAGGATTAGTATGAAGTTATCCTCATTAGGTGAGAGGGTAGTAATAAGTAATATACTTAAGATAATAAGTAAGGCATTCCCTGAAGGTCAGTTACCCTTAGGTGATGATGCAGCTGCTTTTAAATTAGGTGATGTCTGGATCATCTTAAAGATTGATGGCTCATCAGCTAATATGTCTAAGTACGAGTTCATGAGTTGGTATGACTTCGGTTGGAGGGTTACGGCAACAGCTATAACTGATGTTATAGCTAAGGGGGGACGTCCATTAGGTATAGTATCATCTATAGGTATTCCTAAGGATATGGATGAGGGTGTAGTGTATGAGGTTGTAGGTGGTGTTACAGACCTCACATCAAGTATTAACGCCTACGTATTAGGTGGGGATATTAACGAATCTGTAGGTGATGTATGGGTTGATGTAGCTGTAGTAGGTGTTACTAGTAGGTTAATACCTGCGTTAGGTCTTAAACCAGGTGATGAGTTATTAGTTGATGGGTGTTTAGGCTTATCAGCTATACCATACATAATATACATTAATAAGTTAGACCCTACACCATGGACTGATATATTAATGAAGGTATGGAGGGTTAAACCACCAGTTGAGTTCTTAAGTATATCTGATAGGGTTAGAGTAGCTACGGACGTAAGTGATGGTTTAACATCAGTGAGTAGGTTATTAGAGTTGAATAACGTTGGTTTACTAATTGATGAGATACCGTTATGTGATGAGTGTTTAGAATTTGCTGAGGAGGTTAAGGTAGGTGTTAAAGACTTCATTAAGTTCTTAGGTGAGGAGTTTAGGATCGTCTTCACAGTAGGTGAGGGTGGGTTAAGTAGTAATTACCTACATCTAGGGACTGTAGTAAGCGGTAGTGGTATATTGTTGAAGGGTGAGAAAGTTGATTTTGGTTGGGAGTACTTTAGAGGTTTCCACTAAATATATTTTAGGCCTTAAGTATCTATTACTATGGTGGGAGTATTCCCTTATTAAAACCTCGTAGGAAGTTCCAGTTTAAGGTTTCAGATATAATGAGTAGGAATCCAATCACAGCTCACTACACAGCAAAGATACGTGATGTAGCTAACCTAATGTATGAGAATGGTGTGGGTAGTGTTATGATAGTAGATGATAAGGGTGTATTAGTAGGTATAGTTACTGAGAGGGATT